>OLNL01002862.1_pt1 | contig 12372 bp, 11 predicted proteins | sample 1672181 | NCBI WGS metagenome assembly OLNL01 (sample SAMEA3136656, study PRJEB25190) | human gut metagenome | biome: human gut; feature: human-associated habitat; material: faeces | place: Austria | collected 2013
TGTTTGCGGGAAAGCCATTTTCCGGATGTTTCATTGCCTTTGCATCCGCAAAAATCAGGACCTGGAAAAGGAGAGTTTAACATGAAAACACTGGAAAAAGTAAGCGATTTTGTAGGCAAGTATATGGCTGCCATCGTCATTGTGGTAGCGGCACTGGCCCTGTTCTTCCCCGGCACATTCAGCGTGGTAAAGACCGCGTGGGTCAACACCCTGCTGGGCATCGTTATGTTCGGCATGGGCCTTACCCTGAAGCCGGAGGATTTCAAGGTGGTATTCAGCCGCCCGAAGGACGTGATCATCGGCTGCATCGCACAGTTCACGCTGATGCCCTTCCTTGCATGGGCGCTGACGCAGGTGTTCCATCTGCCCACTGAGCTGGCCATCGGTGTCATCCTTGTGGGCACCTGCCCCGGCGGCACCTCCTCTAACGTGATGACTTATCTGTCCAAGGGCGACGTTGCACTGTCCGTTGGCATGACTGCTGTTTCCACCGTGCTGGCTCCGTTCCTCACCCCGCTGCTCACCCTGCTGTATGCCGGTCAGCGCGTGGAGGTGAACCCCGTGAATATGTTCCTGTCCATCGTCAAGGTGGTTCTGGTTCCCATCGCACTGGGCTTTGTGGTCAATCACTTCTTCCAAGCCTTCACCCAGAATGCCGTCCGTGTGCTGCCGCTGATCTCCACCACTGCCATCGTGCTCATCATCTGCGCCGTTGTGTCCGCAAACTCCGCTAAGATCATGACCAGCGGCCTGCTGATCCTGGCCGTGGTCATCCTGCACAACCTGCTGGGCTACCTCACCGGCTTTGGCGTGGGCAAGCTGCTGAAGCTGGACTCCACCAAGTGCCGTGCAATTTCCATCGAGGTCGGTATGCAGAACTCCGGTCTGGCCACTTCTCTGGCCGCTGCCCACTTTGCACAGTATCCGCTGGCAACCATCCCCGGTGCTGTGTTCTCTGTGTGGCATAATATTTCCGGTGCTGTCCTTGCCAACTTCTTTGCCCGCACCGCAGAGAAGAAGGACTGATGGTTCGTAAGAACCTTGAACGCTCGGAGGCTTCCGTTATAATTTTCGATCTGCTGAACTTATAATAGCAAAGGCAGGATACCACCATCATGGTGATACCCTGCCTTTGCTCATTTACCGTTCGGTTGCTGCGGTAAACTTCAATAAACAAAAAAGTACCCGAACCCTTTTCGTAAAGAATCGGGTTCGGGTACGAACTGTATGGTGGTGAATCGTCACATGGTGATAAGAACATTGATGCAAAGCTCCAGCGCTTTCCGCAAAGAGCCCTTTCCCCAATCTCTCTCATCATGGACATAAACATTCGCAAGGGAATCGGCAGTGTAGAGAATCTGGCCAAAGACTGCACCACGCTTCTGGGCACAGGCGGCCAGTGCAGCACACTCCATTTCAACTGTGGCACAGCCCTCGGATTTGCGATATTCTACCATATCTCGTGTTTCTCGGAAAAAACCATCCGTTGTCCATGTGATACATTTTTGAAACGGAATATTCAACGCACAAAAAGTCTGCTCAATGGCTTTTATTGCGGAAGGCTCCAAATCAACAAACCGAGCGGCTGGAAGATAATGATACGAAGTGCCTTCATCGCGCATCGCCCTGATTGGAATCAAGAATTCGTTTTCGTCCAAATCGGTCAGCACTCCGCAGGAACCGGCTGCAATAATTTTTTTGCATCCGCAGGAGATCAAAAAATCCAGAAGCTGTGCAGCCGCGGCAGCTCCCAGCGGTGCCTGACACAGGCAAAATTCCAGCCCATTTTGATGGACGATATAAACAGGATAGCTTTTTGTAATGGTTTCAAAGTGTTCGGCAATGACTGCATCCATTTCAAATGCGTAATCATCAATCACATCACCCAGAAAACCAAACACACATTTTTCCGGAAGGACGAGCTGCTCTGCGCCATGATTGGGCCTGATGACCTCAATCGAATCAAAATCGTATTCAAGAATGGGAAGATCATGTTTTTGTATCATGGAGAATTTCCTCTTCCTGCAAATTGCTGCACAAAATAAAAATACCCGAACCCTTTTTCACAAAGAATCGGGTTCGGGTACAAACTGTATGGTGGACGGTACAGGACTCGAACCTGTGACCTCCTGCACGTCAAGCAGATGCTCTACCAGCTGAGCTAACCGTCCAGATGTCGTATCGACTTAAGTATGATACCACATTTTTTGCGAAATTGCAAGGGCTTTTTTGAAAAAAGTCTGCCTTTTCCGTTTTTTGCCCCGGAGGATTGGCGCAAGGGTCCCTTTGTGGGGGCTGGCAGGGGAGAGGTGCGCTCAGAGCGCCCGGCGGATGATATCATAGAGGATGGGCTTCATGTTGTCGATGTTGTCGGGCTTGCCCTCCAACACGGAGGTATAGCACACCGACATGCACATGCTGCCCAGGGCGGTGATGCGCTGGTAGATCTCCCGCTCGGTGCGGCCCGCCATCTCGGGGCTGCACATCACGGTCTGGAGGACCTTGCGCATCAGCGGCTCGGCCTCGCCGCTGGCTTCGATCTGATCCAGCCCGGGCCAGACAAAGCTGCGCTCTAGGAAGCGGAGCATCAGGGTGTCCGCGCGCAGGGCTTCGATGATATGGTCAATGACAAAGATCATCTGGTCAGGGAAGCTGGTAAGCTCGGCGGTGTGCTGCTCGGCAGCGGCACAGGCGTTGTCCAGCAGTTGGTAGCTCACCCGGGCCAGCAGGGCCTGCGTGACCGAACCCTTATCGGCAAAATAGAGGTAGAATGTGCCCTTGCCCACCTTGGCGCGGGAGGTGATATCCTCCACGCTGGTCTTGGAGGTGCCCCGCTCCAGAAACAGCTCGTAAGCTGCATCCAGAAGCGCGCGGCGCTTTTCCTGTTTCTTTCCTTCCACGGTGCTCATAGCTTGCTGCATCCTCTTTTCTGACGTTGTTTTGTCGTGTAAACAATATTTTAGCAGGGAGAAGGGAAGAGCGCAAGAGCAAAAGCCCCCGGACAAGCTATACAATTTTTGCTTTGTGATAAGAAAACTGACTTTTGGTCATTTTCTATCTTGACACCTTGCGTCGATTGGTTATAATAGTGCTTGCTCAGAAATGACCACGGGTCATTTTAGGGCAGATCCAATCAACTTTCGTATGGAGGGTTCCCATGAAAAAGATCGCACAGAGCATCGTGCGTCTGCGCAAGCTGATCTTAACAGTAGCGGTCCTGCTGTTGATCCCTTCCGCAATCGGCGCGGTTGCTACCCGCATCAACTATGATGTCCTGACCTATCTGCCGCAGGAGCTCGACTCCATGATCGGCGAGGTAGCGCTTGAGGACGACTTCCATCTGGCCTCCACCGGTATGATCACGGTGGAAGGCCTGCCTACCAATGAACTGATCGCCATGAAGAAGGACATTGATGCGGTGCCCGGTGTCACACAGACCTTCTGGCTCAGCGATGTCATCGACCCCAGCATCCCCACCGAGATGCTGCCCGCGGATGTCCAGCAGTTCATGTTCGGCAAAAACGATTCCACCATGCTCATCGTCCGGTTTGATGCGCCCAGCGCCAGCGACGAGACGATGAACGCCGTCCAGCAGATCAAACAGGTGCTGCGGCACGACTGCTACTTTGGCGGCATGAGCGTCATCTTGCAGGATACCAAGGCACTGATCAATAAAGAGATGCCGCTGTACATCCTGTGCGCTGTGGGTGCCAGTATGCTGGTGCTGTTCCTCTCGCTGGAGAGCACCATCACGCCCGTACTGTTCATGCTGGGCCTGCTGTTTCCCATTGCGTACAACTTTGGCACCAACATCTTCCTGGGTCAGATCAGCTACATCACCCAGGCGCTTTCCACGGTGCTGCAGTTGGGCGTGACGATGGACTTCTCCATCTTCCTGCTCCACCGTTATCAGGAGGAAAAGGAACTCCGCTCCTCCAACGAAGAAGCCATGGTGACCGCCATCTGCAAGACCATGACCTCCATCACCGCTTCCTCCCTGACCACCATTGCGGGCTTCCTGGCACTGTGCGCCATGCGCCTGACGCTGGGCCGCGATATCGGTGTTGTTATGGCAAAGGGTGTGGCGCTGGGCGTCATCTGCACCATCGTCATTCTGCCTGCTTTGATCCTGACCTTTGATCAGCAGGTCGAAAAGTACAAGCACCGCACCATCGTGCCCAAGCTGACCAAGCTCAGCTACTTTGTTTCCAAGCACGCAATGCCCATCGTGGTCGTCTTTCTTGTGCTGCTGGTGCCCTTTGTGGTGGCCCAGCAAAAGACCGAGGTCTACTACACCCTGTTCGACTCGCTGCCCCAGGATCTGACCGGCATCGTTGGCACCAACAAGCTGGGCGAGGACTTTGGCATGACCACCTCCCACTTTATTCTGGTGGATGAGGACCTGACCGCAACGCAGGTGTCTGACCTCTGCGATGAGCTCAAGGATGTGGACGGCATCACCCAGGTGGTGAGCCTGGATTCCATCACCGGCCCGGGCTTCCAGACCGAGCTGCTGCCCGACAGCGTGACCGAGATCCTGCAGTCCGGCGGCTACAAGCTCATTCTGGCCAACAGCTCCTATAAGACCGGCACCGATGCCATCAACAACCAGCTGACCGAGATGAACGACCTTATCAAGGCGGTTGACCCCAACGGTGTCATCACCGGCGAGGGTGCCATGACCAAGGACCTGATCGAGGTTGCGGACGTGGATTTCAAGAACGTTAACGTCTGGTCGATCATGGCAGTCGCTGCCATTATCCTGATCTCCTTCCGGAGCCTGTCCATCCCTGTGCTGCTGGTTGCCAGCATCGAGGCCGCCATCTCCATCAATATGGGCATCCCGTACTTCACCGGTACCCAGCTGCCCTTCATCGCCAGCATCGTCATCGGCACCATCCAGCTGGGCGCGACTGTGGACTACTCCATCCTGATGACCACCCGTTATCACGAGGAGCGCAGCTATGGCCGCACCCCGCGGGAAGCTGCCCAGCAGTCGCTGGAGCACTGCAGCCAGTCCATCCTGACCAGCGGCCTGACCTTCTTTGCCGCAACCGTCGGCGTGGCCGCCATCAGCAAGATGGAACTGCTGCAGAGCATCTGCCGGCTCATCTCCCGCGGCGCACTGATCAGTATGGCTGTCATTCTGGTCGTTCTGCCCGCCGCCCTGATGCTGCTGGACTGGGTCATCCGCCACACCACCATGCACTGGCTGGTCCCTGAATCTTCCAACGCCAAGAAGTCTGATAAGGAGTAACTACCATGAAAAAATCGCTTCGTTTCGCCAGTGCGGCGCTGGCGCTGACTCTCGCCGCAGGCATGACCCTGCCCGCCTTTGCAGCCGCCAAGGCCGATTATTCCAAGGATGAGACGGTCTACGCCGTGATGAACGCCGACGGCTCCATCAAGTCCACCACCGTCAGCGAGCACCTGTACAGCGCTTCCGGCCTGTCCAATGTCACCGATGAGAGCACTCTGACCGATATCCAGAACACCGAGAGCGATGCCGCGTTCACCCAGGACGGCGAAAAGCTGGTCTGGAACACCGACGACACCGACGTGTACTATAAGGGCAATACCGACAAGGCCCTGCCCATCACCGCAAATGTCACCTATACGCTGGACGGCGTGACCGACAGCCTTGAGAACCTGGTCGGCAAGAGCGGCCACCTGACCGTGACCATCGACCTGACCAACAACGAGACCGGCACCGTGACCGTCAACGGCAAGGAGCGCACCGTTGTCACCCCGCTCATCACTGCTGTGGGCGTGATCTTTGGTCAGGATGCCGCCAACCTGAGCGCCGAGCACGGAATGCTGGAATCCGCCGCCAAGAGCAGCGTGGCCGCTTTCGTCTGCCTGCCCGGCGTAAAGGACTCTCTGGACGGCCTGCTGCCCGATGACCTGTCTACTGTGGAGGATTATCTGCAGGACAGCGTCACCGTGGAAGCCGATGTTGAGAACCTGACCGCACCGCAGGTCATGCTGGCCTGTGCCACCAACGCCGATGCGCTGGGCACCAATGCCTTTGACCTGAGCAGCCTCAATGAACTGACCGATGGCATCAGCCAGCTGAACGATGCCATGAACCAGCTGATGGATGGTGCCGCCCAACTGGTGGACGGTGCTTCCCAGCTGGCCAACGGTACCCTGGCCCTGCTGGACGGCGCTTCTCAGCTGAACAGCGGTGCTTCTGCCCTGGACGATGGTCTGGGCCAGCTGACCAACGGTCTGGATACCCTGAGCTCTAATAACGCTGCCCTGCAGGCCGGTGCCCAGCAGGTGGCCGATGGCGTTCTGGCCTCCGCCAACAGCACCCTGATGGAGGGCGGCCTGATCGACACCCCCATGACCTGGGACAACTACGCTTCCGTCATTGACGAAGTGCTGACCATGAACGAAAAAACACTGGCCGCTGCCCGCAAGAAGATGGTGCGCACCGTCTGGGAGCAGGAGCCCAGCTTCAAGGACAGCCAGCTGGACATTGCCCTGTATCTCTCCGCAACCAAGACCAACCACGACCTGGAAGCTGCTCTGCGGCTGATGCAGAGCTACGACCCCTCCATGTTCAGCGCCATGCTTGATCTGAGCACTGCCAGCGCCAAGCAGACCGTGCATGACGAGCTGAAGTATCAGGCTGAGAACAGCCAGGATATCGCAGATGTCCGTGCCCTGAAGAACAGTCTGGCGCAGATCCAGTATTTCGTATCCAGTGTCAACCAGTACACCAACGGTGTTGCCACCGCTGCTGACGGTGCCCACTCCGCAAAGGACGGTGCCGCCCAGCTGGCCGATGGCACCAAGACCCTGTACGACGGCGTGACCACCCTGAATGATGGCGCAGACCAGCTCAGCGATGGCACGGTCCGGCTGAACGATGGCCTGAACCAGTTCAATGAGGAGGGCATCTCCAAGCTGACCGGCGCTCTGGACGAGGAGCAGATCCATGGCCTGAAGACCGTGCTGGACGAGATGACCAGCCGTCTGGAGGACTACACCAGCTTTGCCGGTAAGTCCGAGGATGCTTCCGGCAGCGTGAAGTTCGTCTATAAGACCGGTGAGACGGTCGCCGCTGCGGATGTTACCGCCGAGACCACCGCTGATGTGCAGGAAGGCAACTTCTTCACCCGCCTGTGGCAGCGGATCGTGAACCTGTTCAAGTTCTGAAAAAACGGCGTGCCTGCTTGACAAGCCGCCGGAGATTGACTATACTACAAATAGATTCGTCAAGAAAAATGACCGCTCAGGCACTGAAACGTTGAGGCGGTCATTTTTTATGCCAATTTTAAGGAGACCACAGCATGGCAGAGAGGGAATTGTATCCGGACGGGGAACAGCGCCGCCGCATCATGGATTTTATTATGGCGGCCGGTCAGACCCTTTTGGAGAACGGGGCAGAGGTGTTCCGGGTGGAGCAGACCATGGAGATCATGGCGGCCAGCTTCCACCTGCGGGAGTTCCATGTCTATGTGCTGACCAACGGCATTTTTGCCAGCGCAGGCACGGCGGAGATGAGCGAGGTGCGCAACGTGCCCACCCGTACCACCCACCTGGGGCGGGTGGCGGCGGTGAATCAGCTTTCCCGCCAGATCGCGTCCGGGGAAGTGGACACCATCGATGAGGCCGAGACTCGGCTGGCTCAGGCCAGGTGCATCCCTTTTCCGAAGGACTGGGTGCAGCTTGCGGCGGGCATGGGCGGCGCGTTCTGCTTTGCGCTGATCTTTGGAGGCGACCTGAAATCCGGGCTTGCCGCCGCTGCGGCCGGTGTTGCGGCCAACGCCTACCTGCTGTTCTGCGGGCGGCACGGCGTGGGGGGCGGGTTCCGAACCATCTCCACCGCCGCCCTCATCACCCTGTGCTGTATTCTGGGCTGCAGCCTGCTGGGCACTGAAGCCAGTCACGCCATCATCGGCACCCTGATGATCCTGACCCCCGGCATCGCCTTTACCATGGGCATCCGGGACTTTGTGCAGGGAGATTACCTGTCCGGCACCATCCGGATGATCGACGCGCTGCTCATTGCGGCTAGCATCGCCATCGGCGCCGGCCTTGTGCTGAGCCTCTATGCCTTTTTGAAGGGGGTGGCCGTGGTATGACAGAGCTTCTTTTCACCGGGGAGCAGCTGGGCCGTCTGGCCTTGCAGTTCCTGCTGGCCGGGGCGGGCACCCTGAGTTTTGCCATCCTCTTTGCCTGCCCCAGGCGCACCCTGCCCTACTGCGGGCTGGTGGGCGCAGTGGGGTGGCTGGTATATGAGATCGCGGAGCTGTTCGGGATGGAAGCCTTTGCAGCCTCGCTGCTGGCGGTCATTCCGCTGACGCTGCTGGCCCGCATCCTTGCGATGACCCTCAGAGCGCCGGTGACGGTGTTCCTGCTCACCGGCATCTTTCCGCTGGTGCCCGGTGCGGGCATCTATTACAGCGCCTACTACTTCATTCAGGGCGACAACGCTCTGGCGCTGGCAAACGGCATCTCCACCTTCAAGATCGCCGTGGCGCTGGCCGTGGGCATTGCCCTGGTGCTGGGCATCCCCCTGCCAAAGAAACAGTGATAAAACGAAAACGAGACCGCCCGATGGGCGGTCTCGTTGGTTATGCGGGAAAATCAGGTGGTGGGAACCATCCGCAGCAGCTGGGCCCCGGTGGTGACATCCAGACGGAAATATGCCTTGTTCAGCTCGGTGTTGTAGGAAACACTGACCGGTGTTTCGGTACCGTCGGCATTGATCTGCATCAGGCTGTAGCCGGAAACGGTATTGGCGGGTACCTCGATGTTGGCAATGACTGGCTGGGCCATCACACGGGCGGGGATAACCTCCTCGCTCTTTACGGTGCCGCACTTTTCGCAGATGACCCGTTCAATAACAGTGGGATAGTAGAATGCTGCTGTCATTACCTGCTCACCGTTTTTCAGAGTCCCGGTGTGAACAGTCAGGTTGGAAAAGTTGGAGAAGACACCGTTTACCTTGGTCAGCTGGGTGTTATTCTTTACCTTGCCGCATTCGGGGCAAAGTGTAAGGGTCTCGATGGTGCCATCGGGGAGCTTATGCTGGAAGGTGGTCTCCACACACTCGGTCTTATACTCTGTCGTGGTCTTCCAGGTGTGTTCCTTGCACTCGGTTTTGCCCGGGGGCTCTTCGGCCATGCTGACCACAGAACTGCCTGCCAGCACACAGACGGACAGACCAAAGGAGGCCAGGGCTTTCAGTATACGATTTTTCATAGAAGGATCCTTTCTCCCCGCATCCCGGCGGGGCAGCGCGGTTTGAGCTTGGCTGCTTTTACCATGCTTCCAGCCTGATTATACCAATTAGAAGGAAAAGGTGTCAATGTCCGGGATTAAGTCCTGTGGGAAGATTCACTAGCAGAATACAACGGAATGACAGAAACACAGGAACAAAATGTATATATACATTAAAAATGGGCCGTTGCATGTATAAATGTTTTCAAAAGGGTTTCATTTGTTCCGATTTTTTGCACAACACTTGACTTTTTTATTTGTACAACATATACTAATCCTGTTCCTTGATGACACGGTGAAGCGCATCGTGCCGGGAAAGTGAAAAATTATACAATCAACAGAGGAGTGTTTGAATATGAAAAAGATCAATCGCCGCAGCTTTCTGGCTGCCGCTGGTCTGACCGCTGCCGCTCTGGCTCTGACTGCCTGCGGCGGTTCCGCCTCCAGCACCGCTTCTTCCACTGCAAGCAGTGCAGCTTCTTCCGAGGCTGCTTCCACCAGCGCTGCCGCTGAGCTGACCACCGTTGAGGCTGGCAAGCTGACCATGGCCACCAACGCTGCCTTCCCTCCGTACGAGATGACCACCGATGCCGGTGAGTTTGAGGGCATCGACATCGACACCGCCAAGGCCATTGCTGAGAAGCTGGGCCTGGAGCTGCAGATCGATGATATGGACTTCGACGCAGCACTGCTGAGCGTGCAGCAGGGCAAGGCCGATATCGTCATGGCTGGCGTTACCGTGACCGACGAGCGCAAGGCTGTGATGGACTTCTCCGACAGCTACGCTACCGGCATCCAGTCCATCATCGTTCCCGAGGGCTCTGATATTACCTCTCCCGATGATCTGGCAGGCAAGAAGATCGGCACCCAGCGCGGCACCACCGGCTACATCTACTGCTCTGATGACTTCGGCGATGACGCTGTGGTCGCATACGACGACGGCCTGACCGCTGTGCAGGCGCTGAACAATGGCCAGGTCGATGCAGTTGTCATCGACAATGCCCCTGCAAAGGAGTTCGTTGCCGCCAACCCCGGTCTGGTCATTCTGGACACCAGCTACGCCGAGGAGGATTACGCCATCGGTCTGGCAAAGGGTTCCGCTCTGGAGGATGCTGTCAATGCCGCTCTGGAAGAGCTGAAGGCTGACGGCACCCTGCAGTCCATCGTGGACAAGTACATCAACGCTGAATAATTCAGCTGTACCTTGTATCACGGGGAGGCGGCCCCATCTGGGGCACCTCCCCTTTTTTGGAAAGAACAGGTTACAAAATTCTAACAATTTTAGAAAGCGAGGATGCGAATGGCCGCACAATACGAACTGCTGAAAGAGCTGCTCAACAGCGGCACGAAGCTGGACTTCGGGCAGGAAATGTTCTTCAAATTCTATCAGGCGTTCATCCTGAACGACCGCTGGGTGCAGTACATCCAGGGCGTGGGCACCACGCTGCTGGTCACCGCCATTGCGCTGGCACTGGGCGTGGTGCTTGGCAGTGTGGTGGCACTGGTGCGTGTTGCGCACGACCAGCAGCGTCCCGGCCGCAGGAACCCGGTGCTGGGCTTCTTCAATGCCGTCTGTCAGGTGTACACCACCATCATCCGCGGCACCCCCATGATGGTCCAGCTGCTCATTATGAGCATGGTCATCTTTTCCAACAGCCGCAACTTTACCATGGTCGGTGCGCTGGCACTGGGCATCAACTCGGGCGCTTACGTCTCGGAGATCATCCGCGGCGGCCTGATGGCGGTGGACCCCGGCCAGATGGAAGCCGGGCGCAGCCTGGGACTGAATTACATGACCACGATGTTTGAGATCATCATTCCCCAGGCAATTCGCTCGATCCTGCCGGCCCTGGGCAACGAGTTCATCATGCTGCTGAAGGATTCCTCGCTGATCACGGTCATCGGCGGCAAGGAGCTGCTGTATGCGGCCCAGGGCGTTATGAACCGTACCTACGAAGCCATGTTCCCGCTGCTGGGCGTTGCCGCCATCTATCTGGTGCTGGTCATGCTGTTCAGCGCGCTGCTGGCAAAATTTGAGAGGAGGCTGGCACAAAGTGATCGACGTTAAAGGACTGAAAAAGAATTACGGCGGTCTGCAGGTGCTGAAAGGCGTAGACCTGACCATTGACAAAGGCGACTGCGTGGTGCTGGTCGGCCCCTCCGGCTGCGGCAAATCCACGTTCCTGCGCTGCCTGAACCGGCTGGAAGAGCCGGACGGCGGCAAGGTCATCTTCAACGGCAAGGCTGTGACCGACCACGACATTGACCATGTGCGCCAGAAGATGGGCATGGTGTTCCAGCATTTCAACCTGTTCCCCCACCTGACGGTGAAAAAGAACATCACGCTGGCTCCGGTGCGCCTGGGCCGTATGAGCCAGGCTGCTGCCGACAAGCAGGCCATGGAGCTGCTGGAGCGCATTGGCCTGGCCGATAAGGCGGATGTTTACCCCAACATGCTTTCCGGCGGCCAGAAACAGCGCATTGCCATTGTGCGTGCACTGGCCATGAACCCTGAAGTGCTGTTGTTTGACGAGCCCACCAGTGCGCTGGACCCCGAAATGGTAGGCGAAGTTCTGGAACTGATGAAAGAACTGGCCCGCGATGGCATGACCATGGTGGTGGTGACCCACGAAATGGGTTTTGCCCGCGAGGTTGCCAACCGTGTGATCTTTATTGATGAGGGTGTTATCAAGGTCGATAAGCCCCCGCAGGAGTTCTTTGAGAACCCCGACAATCCGCGCCTGAAAGCGTTTTTGTCCAAGGTACTGTAAATCAAACTTTTGTCCGCCCCGTTTAGAATAGTGAGAGCTGTTCTGGATGGGGCGGATTTTTTTAGTTAGGAGGGAGGAGAGAGGAGTTTTCGGCGGCAATTGTGCGGTGTTGCCTTAGGGTTGTTGCTATTTGGAAATGCGCGGCGAACAATAAAACACCCTGTAGGGCGCGATGCTTGCATCGTCCCACGGAACCCTGCCGCACTGCGAACTTTTGCACCAAAATCCCAGACTCCAAACCGATCCCCCGCAAAACCAAAGGCATGCGGACCCTCGTATCTACCGAGAATCCGCATGCCTATTTCTTAGGGTGTATCTGAAAAGTCGAAAATTTAGTCTATTTCTACAAACACAGCGGGATTTT
>OLNL01002871.1_pt1 | contig 12335 bp, 12 predicted proteins | sample 1672181 | NCBI WGS metagenome assembly OLNL01 (sample SAMEA3136656, study PRJEB25190) | human gut metagenome | biome: human gut; feature: human-associated habitat; material: faeces | place: Austria | collected 2013
AGTTTTTCCACCTGTAAACTCATGTTTCCTGTTCCTCCTTAATTTTCAGGTTAGATCTCTTATATTGTAACCGTTCTGTACTTCTGCAGTTACTTATATTCTAACTTTTCCTTTATTCCTGCGCCTTCTGGCGGCATCAGGCAACTGTATCTCCATATAATGAGATACAATTACAGTCATTATCGTAGTATAGCACAATGTCTTTAAAAACACCAGTATTTTTTTATGAAAAAGCCTTGTTTTTCCTTTATTTTCGGCTATATACCACAGATTCCGCAATTTCATCCGCTGTTTTTTCACCAAGAAGCTGTCCAATCAGGCTGAGTGCGAAGTCAACCGCTGTCCCGAGGCCGCGGCTCGTTGTAACATTGCCGTCGATGACAACACTGTCCAGAGAACGCTCTGCTCCTTTTAATCCGTCCATACAGGATGGATATGCAGTCGCTTTTCTGCCCTCAAGAAATCCCAGTGCGGCAAATACGGTCGGTGCTGCACAGATGGCTGCGACCTTTTTGCCCTGTTTATAAAAATCTGTCAGGAGGTCACAGAGCGGCTGATATTCTCCGAGATATTTTGTGCCCGGCATGCCACCCGGGATTACAAGCATGTCCGCATCAGAAAAATCGGTTTCTTTAAAAACAAGATCTGTCTGCATATGGATTCCGTGAGAAGTGGTGATGTCCCTGATGTCCTTAATAGAAACTGTCTTTATATCGATCTGTACGCGGCGCATCAGATCGACTACAGTCAGTCCTTCAATGTCTTCAAATCCGTCTGCCAGAAAAATATATACTTTTTTGCTCATAAAAAATTCCTCCCTTATTGACATATTGGCTTTGCTGCCTGCCCGTTGTTTTATTGCCATTCTGTCATTCAGTATAGCATTTCACGTCCAAAAGGGATATACTAAATCTGAAAATATCATAATTTATCAAGGAGTTTTACTATGGAAATCGAAAGAAAATATCTGATAGAAAAAGAACAGCTTCCGGTGGATCTTGCATCTTATCCGTTTCATAAGATCGAGCAGGGATATCTCTGTACTTCACCTGTCGTTCGCATCCGCAGACAGGATGACGATTATTTTCTCACTTACAAATCAAAAGGCCTCATGGCCAGAGAAGAATATAATCTTCCGCTGACGCAGGAGGCCTATGAACATCTGAAATCTAAGGCAGACGGTCTTGTCATCTCCAAGACACGTTATCTGATTCCGGAAAAAAACGGTCTGACGATCGAGCTCGACGTTTTTCATGAAGATTATGAGGGACTGCTTCTGGCAGAAGTAGAATTTCCATCCGAAGAAGCAGCGAATTCCTACACACCACCGGCATGGTTCGGACGTGATGTTACCTTCTCTTCTGATTATCATAACAGTACATTGAGCAAGGGCAGGAAATAATCCCGCCCTTACTTTTATTTACATTCTGTTTTCTCTGTTATCTCATCTTTGTTTCTTTTAAATGGTTCATGTGCCATGTCACTGTCCTCTGTCATAAGGAATTTACGGATAGCAAACAGGATTGCAATGGCAATGACACCGATCAGTGTCTGCACCGGATCCATATGCTCGACTACCATCTGTCTTGCCGTTGCAAACAGCAGCACCTCAACAACTGTCTGTGCAGAATGGCGGCAGAGCATTTTTACAAACTCCACCCCCACAACAAGCGACAGTGCATTTGCAAGAAACTCTGTAAAAAAGTCAATGTCCATATCCAGAACGGAAATTTCAGTAATCGTATAGATCAGCCGGATACCCGTCAGTGCGATCACGATCAGGATTACAATGGAAAGTACGATTTCCGTGTATCTGGCAACATTGTAGATTCCCTCATTAAAATGTTTCCTTATTCTGTGGTTGATTTCTTTATGCATAAAGACCCTCCCCGTACTTAAAAGATTTTGGTGGTCCACTTGCTCATATCCCAGACCTCATTTACCACATCCTGATAAAACTCCGGTTCATGGCAGATCAGAAGGATACTGCCCCTGTATTCCTTAAGTGCACTTTTCAGCGCATCCTTTGCATCTACATCAAGGTGGTTGGTCGGCTCATCCAGAAGCAGGACATTTGTGTCTCTGTTTACAAGCTTGCACAGACGTACCTTCGCCTGCTCACCACCACTTAAGACACGTACCTGGCTCTCGATATGTTTGGTAGTCAGTCCGCATTTCGCAAGGGCTGAACGGATCTCATACTGTGTATAAGACGGAAATTCCTGCCAGAGTTCCTCGATACAGGTTGTCTTATTGTCGCCTTTTACTTCCTGCTCGAAATGGCCAAGTTCCAGATTTTCACCTCGTTCGCAGCTTCCTTTGAGTGCCGGGATCAATCCGAGAATACTCTTTAAAAGTGTTGTTTTTCCGATTCCGTTTGTTCCGACCAGTGCGATCTTCTGTCCACGCTCCATGGTAAAATTTAATGGTCTGGACAGTGGCTCATCATAGCCGATCACAAGGTCATGCGTCTCAAACAGCATTTTTCCCGGAGTACGTCCATAACGGAAATTAAACTCCGGCTTCGGCTTTTCTGCTGCCAGCTCGATCACATCCATCTTGTCCAGCTTTTTCTGACGGGACATCGCCATGTTTCTGGTGGAAACACGTGCTTTGTTTCTTGCAACAAAATCTTTCAGTTCGCTGATTTCCTGCTGCTGACGACGGTATGCCGCTTCCAGCTGTGCTTTCTTCACTGCATACACTTCCTGGAAATGATCGTAGTCACCGACATAACGGTTCAGCTCCTGATTCTCCATATGATAGATGATATTTACTACCTCATTGAGAAACGGGATGTCATGTGAGATCAGAATAAATGCGTTTTCATAATCAAGAAGATAGCGTTTCAGCCACGCAATATGTTCTTCATCAAGATAGTTGGTCGGCTCATCCAGAAGCAGGATATCCGGTTTTTCCAAAAGAAGTTTACCGAGAAGAACTTTTGTTCTCTGTCCGCCACTCAGGTCTGTAACATCACGGTCAAGTCCCAGATCCAGAAGCCCGAGTGCTCTTGCAACTTCTTCGACTTTGGAATCAATGACATAAAAATCATGTAATGTCAGTTCATCCTGAATTGTTCCCAGTTCTTCCATCAGGACATTCATTTCTTCTTCATCCGCACTTCCGAGAAGATCACAGATTTCATTCATTCTCTGTTCTTTCTGAAGGAGCGGGTCAAAAGCAGATTTCAGCACTTCCTGGATCGTCATTCCTTTTTCCAGAACCGCATGCTGATCGAGATAACCTGCGCGGACGTTTTTGGCCCATTCTACCTTGCCCTCATCCGGCATCAGTTTTCCGGTGACAATACTCATAAAAGTAGACTTACCTTCGCCATTCGCACCGACAAGTCCGATATGCTCTCCTTTCAGGAGTCTGAAAGAAACATCTGAGAAGATTGCTCTGTCGCCAAAGCCATGTGTCAGATGTTCAACATTCAATATACTCATATTTATTCTCGCTTTCGTTAAAGTGATATGTGTGGATTCCTGCCGGAATTTATTCCTCAGTAATCCGGCTCTCTCGTATTATAGCCGAAGCCCTGTGACAAATGCAACCTGTTTTGTGTTTACATGATTCTCCATATCGGTCTGTTTATTGCATATGGTGCAAAAAACGGCCGCACACTTCCTGTGTACAGCCGTTTTTGCTGAAATCAATGTAAAAAGATTATGCTGTTTCGTTAAATACTTTTTTGTCCAGCGCGCCATTCTGATGTGCAACGATAGTTGTGCAGACAGCATCACCTGTAATGTTGACTGCAGTTCTGGTCATATCCAGGATACGGTCAATACCCATGATGAGACCGATTGCCTCAACCGGAAGGCCTACGGAGTTAAATACCATAGTCAGTGTTACAAGACCAACACTCGGAACACCTGCCGTACCTACCGAGGCAAGTGTTGCAGTTCCGATAACCGTCACGTAATCCATCGGACTTAAATGAATACCGAAGGCCTGGGCTGCAAAAACTACAGCCACACCCTGCATGATGGAAGTACCATCCATGTTGATGGTCGCACCCAGCGGAATAGTAAAGGACGAAATCTTCTTGGATACGCCGACTTTTTTGGACAGCGTATCAATAGACATAGGAATGGTCGCATTAGACGTTGCAGTAGAAAATGCGAATGCCATAACCGGGAAAAATTTCTTGATGAACCGAATCGGATTCAGACCTGTAAAGACCTTGAGCAGGATCTGATATACGCCGAAACACTGAATAGCCAGTGCCAGCAATACACCGATCATATACTTCGCCAGCGGGATAAATGCACTGAAACCGATATTCGCAAATGTACGGCTGATCAGACAGAATACACCGATTGGGGCAAGGCTCATGATCATCATGGTCATTTCCATCATGATATCATTAAACTGGCTGAAGAAGTTTGCAACTGTCTCTGCACGCTCGCCCATTTTTGCAAGGATCACACCGACGATCAATGCAAATACGATAACCTGAAGCATGCTTCCGCTTGCCAGAGAATTGATCGGGTTGTCCGGAATGATATTCAGGATCGTATCAGTAAGGGATGTTGCTTCCATGGTTTCTACAGAAGCTGCCGAAGACTGAATCGCGCTCATATCAAGGCCGATACCAGGATTGATCAGATTACCGACACCAAGTGCAACGCAAACTGCCATTGCTGTAGTTGCAAGATAAAATACCAGGGTTCTCACACCCACCGTACCGAGTTTTTTTGTATCTCCAATTGCCATACTTCCGCAGACCAGAGAGCAGAATACCAGCGGTACAACCAGCATCTTCATCAGACGGATAAATCCCTGTCCAATGACATAGAGAACACCTTCAATAATTACATCTTTTTTGAAACTGCTGTCCGGAACCAGATAGCAGAGCACGATACCAAGAATCGCTCCCGCGATCAGCGCGATAAAGATCTTGGTCGTCAGCCCTATCGCTTTTTTGTTCGGAGTTTTTGCTTGTGTGTTTTTTTCTTTCATTTTAACCCTCCGTTCTCTCATCCATGTATTCTTTCAGGGACTCTTTCCATTCCGGCATATCATACATTTCAATAATACGAAGGATAAAATTGTCCAGAACTGCATATGGCGGTCTGACAGATGAAAGGTCTGACTGCTCGGTAGGAACAGCTTTCAGTTCGATTGTTTTGCCGGCAAGTCTTAATATCTCCTGTGCAAACTCATAACGGTTACAGATACCGCTGCAGGTCACGTGATATGTTCCATATTCATTTGTGCTGATCAGATACAGAATCATTCTTGCAAGATCTTTGGCGCTGGTTGGAGAGCCAAACTGGTCTGATGCCACAGAAAGTGCTCTTCCGGACTCTGCCGCTTCCAGTACACGGTTTACAAAGTTGCGTCCACCGTGTCCGTATACCCAGTTACTGCGGATGACAAAGTGCTTGTGTGTAAACTCTTTTACATAATTTTCGCCGGCTCTTTTAGATCTGCCATATACAGTCAGCGGATTCGTATCATCAAACTCTGTATACGGTTTCTTACTCTGTCCGTCAAATACGTCATCTGTAGAAAGCTGAACGATTTTTGATCCACATTTACGTGCAACGATACTTAAGTTTCTTGCACCAAGTGCATTGACACGGTATGCATGTTCCGGATTTTCCTCACACTCATCAGTATCTGTGATACCTGTACAGTTGATGATCACATCCGGTCGATTAACAGTACCGAAATTGATGACTTCATCTGTGTCCGTAATATCCAATTCATCGACATCTGTATTCAGTGCCTCAATCTGCATCGGATCCAGTACATCATTCAGTGCCCGTCCGATCTGTCCGCCGGCACCTGCAATCCATACTTTTAACATCTCTTTTACCTCCCTAACATAAAAGAAGCGTTGATTCAGATCAAAATCAACGCCCTTTAATCTTTATATCTTTTAAAATTTTAGCAAGTCAAAGTATTTCTGTCAAGAAAAAGTGTACTACAGGCAGATATTTACACTACAGGCAGATATTCTCATCCCGCCTGTTCATTTTTATATGTATTCTGATGTATCACTGTCCCAGTAAATACGTTTTAATTCCGTTTGCCATCCCTTTTACCATCTTTTTCTGATAGGAAGTACTCTGCATAAGACGGTCTTCCGCCGGGTTGGACATATAGCCGAGCTCGATCAGAGTTGTCGGAACCTTACTCCAGTTGTTTCCGCTCATCGTATCTGTCTCCCAGATATACTCTTTGCGGCATCCGGTCGCTTTTACATACGCGTTCAGGACAGCCTTTGAAAGATTATAAGATTTCTTATACATACTCGAAGAAACAAAGCGGTTTCCTCTAGTTACGCAGATCGTCATAGCGCCTGTCACGCTGGAAGAATCCACACCATTTGCATGAATACGCAGATACGCATCAGCTTTTGCCTTATTTGCAATACGCGCTCTCTGCGCGCAGCTTAATGCAGTTCGATTGTTTTTGCGTGTCAGAATTACTTTGCAGCCCTGTTTTTTGAGAGTGGTCTGCAGTTTCTTCGCCATGTTTAAGGTAAGCACATATTCAGGCACACCTGTTGCCACTCCATCCGTACCGGAATTGTCTTTTGCTTTCTGTTCAGAAGAGCCCGGTCCCAGTGGTTCATAGCCGCGTGCAACATTTGCTGAATGCCCCGCATCCAGTACAACTATCGGCGTCCATATACCATTTCTGTCAATTTTACGCCCCTGGTAAGTACGACTTCTGACCATCTTACCGGTCTTTTTGTGAAAAAGGCGGTAATGCTTTCCGGCATACTGCCATCCGGTCTTTATCCGTCCTTTTGAATCAAAAAGATAATAGTCATTGCCTATTTTACGAAAACCTGTCTGGAGTTTTCCATTTTTATAGTATTTTCTCCTGAGTCCCTTGCCTTTCCAGCCGGTAAACTGATTTGATGTCGTGCCGGAAGAAATCGAAGCTGCCTGTGCAGTTTTTGTTGCAGACAAACTTGTAATCAGACTTCCATCTGTCCCGTTTATACTGGTGCAAAGCATCAGAAGACATATTAAAAAGCTGAGATAACGCGTTATTTTTTTCATACGGATATCCTTCCTGTTTGTGTTATATTTTAGTGTTGTACTTTCACATTATGTAACTGTTCAGTACCCTCACAGTCACAAGTCAAAATGCATTCCAAATCGCCTCGCGGGATACTACCTTCTGAATAGTTACCATATTATACTGAAGAGCTGTCCATAACTTGTGAACAGCTCTTCATACTTTTTTAATATTCTCACATATCGCATGTAATTTCAACTACGAAATTTTCCGTATTTCAGTTTCAGGCTTCTGAGCTTCTTCTTTCCTCTGAAACAGCCGCAAGTCTGTCGATCACTTTGTTACAGATTACTGTGTAAAGTGCCCCGAACACATTCATTCCGACTCGAAGCGCTACTGCCATCGGCATCCCAAACAGACCTGCTGCAATCGAAAGTGCTCCAAATGTATTAAATGCAGTCTGCCATGCGTAACCTGCCGAATAGCCGACACCGATTCCTCCGATCATTCCGATATACGGGTACATAGATTCCGGTAAAATCAGGTATAGTACGATAAATAATACACATCCGACAATGTTAAACTGCCATCTTTTTCCTGACCTGGCAACGCAGTCATCCGTAAAAGGAAGGCACACGGACATGCAGGCAATTCCTGCCCACATCGCTCTCGGCAAGCCCAGAAGAGATACGATCAGCATTGCGCTGGAAACGATCAGTGTCAGTTTCAAATACCATCTGCCTCTTGCAGAATGAAGGTCAAATTCACGGAACAGATCCGGAAAACTTCTTCTGTACGGACGGTTTTTCTGATTTTTATAAAAGATAATCATACAGAAAACCATTCCGACTGCAAGTCCTTCGACTCTCTTTATGTATTCCGCACCGGTCACGTCATATCCCAGTAGCAAAAGATATCCCAGCACAAACGTTGAATGATTATACATAATCACATTGTGACATCCCAATATCATCAGAAGAAGGATGGCTGCTGTATTTACCGCAAATGCCCCGATCGGATTAAGGGTGTTGGCAAACCGCGGTGCAATCATAAGAATCGCAAAAATTCCCATAATGCTGACCAGTCCATGTGTCGTTTTGATTCCGAAATCCGCCTGCCTGAGCACAAGCACAGCAAGCAGTACTGTTACTCCCACAACGCTGTTGCCACTTCCAGTCAGATTTGTGTACAGCGTCACCACTGCCACACAGAATGCCATCACAAGGTATACCTTGAAGTTGTAGATCAGAATATGGCGGCGTTTTTCTTTCGGGTCTGCGGTATTTTTGATCAGTTGTTTCGAACCCACCGAACTCAACTGAAGTTCCTGATAAAAAGTCATAAGTCTCGCTCCTTTTTTGTAAAGTGTAGAGAACTATACCGCAAATTCGACGAATGGTCAAGTATCAACTCTGAATCAAGTCCAGTCTTTCCGTACGCATTGTTCTATGATATAATACCTACGTTGTCCAACCGATACCCGACAACGGGAGGAGGTGAACCGCATGGATATTATAATCTCGTTTCTTGTCTCCTGTACGGCAAGCATAATTGCCTACTATGTTTGCAAATGGCTAGATGGCGGCAAGTAGGACAACTCTAACCTAGTGGTTTCTTATCCACTATAATAAATAAGAAGAAAGCCCAAGAAGCTGCAACTTCGAGGGCTTTCACTCTTTTGTCCGCATGGACCTATAATCTCTTTGCCTATTGGCATTATATCATATGCATTTTTTGTTTGCAATATACTCAATATATTTTTTTAATGTGTTTCTACTTATGTTATATTTATTCATTAAATCTATTTGTTTTATGCTACGATCTGTAAGAAACTTTCTTATATCTGCTTCAAGTTCTGGTGTCATTTTATCTAATTGCCCTTCTTTGCGCCCGCTCTTCTTTGAGCTTGCCTTGATTCCATCCTTAATTCTTTTGACTGTGATCTCTCGTTCTTTTTCTGCTCTATCCAATTCAGTTACCAGAAGCAACCTAATCACAACCTCTAATGTCATTCCCCCCCTTTCCAATAAAAATGAGTATAGTTCTCAAGGGGTGTCAATATTACTGATACCCGTTTTCTTTTTGTCCTCTATACCAATCTGATTTTAGCCCCCTAAATCTTCACGGTTGCCCCACAGAAAACTCTAATATGAGATTGTCCGCATTTTATCAGTATTTTCCAAATCTGTCAAGCGAATTTGTATGCTACGTGTGTGCTACACGTATGTGCTACGCTTCAAAATTGACCACTTTTTTAGAAAATTTTCAGAATCCAAAACATAAGAAAAACCCCGGAAAATCAAGGTTTTCCGAGGTTTTAATAGTTTTCTGCATTCGATTGAAATTATCGCTTGCTGAACTGCGGAGCGCGACGAGCTGCTTTGAGACCGTATTAAACATCTCTATGGTGCGTTTTTCCTTGATATTACGGGCTTTTTCGCATTTTCTGTTGTTGGTTGTCCTATTCCTTAACCATAGAAATCGGTGATTTTTCATCGAAATTCTCCTGGTTCAAAGCATCATTCACTACCTCGAAAAGTTCCTCTGGTTTATTATACTTGACCCTCGCGTAAATGTCCATAGTTGTCTTACTATTCTCATGCCCTGCCAGATACTGAACTGTCTTAGGGTCAACGCCCGCATAGAGCAGATTCGTGATGTAGGTATGCCGCAACAAGTGCGGTGTTACATCGAAATTCAGGGTATAGCGAATCTTGGGATTGTTCCTCTGCCTTGTTCCTAATGTCGGCTTGACGGTATATTTGATGCTCTGTCCATTCACATATTTATAGTAAGTTCTCTCTTTCGCAGAACGAACAACTACATACTGCCAAACTCTCGTAAACTGAGAATAGGAAAGTGGCTCTCCCTCACTGTCCGCAATCACATACTCCGATATGGAATTGGCTTTTGCTTCCCGCAGGCAGTCCACCAGGCACTTCGGAATGGGAATGTCCCTTTTAGCTGCTTTTGTCTTTAGAACGGTAGAAATCACCGGCCTGTTATGCTCCGCGCGCCATGCACGTCTCACGGAAATGTATGGTGTGGATTCATCCAGGAATACACAATCCCATTGCAATGCAAGAATTTCTTCCCGACGCAAGCCGGAATACAAACCAATCATAATAAAAAGATATGGCGGAAGCTCTTTCACCGTATCCAACAGAACCGCAACCTGTTGATCTGTTAAGGCATCTTTCTTTTTCGATGCTTTTCCGCCCTTTGCTGAAATTCCCACACATGGATTATCGGTTATCAGCTGACTGCGCTCTGCCGAATAAAACACACACTTAATCAGCATATTTACCGTATCATACAGTCCTTTCGATTTTTGAGACAGCGGAACAAGCGCCAGACGAATATCATCCGCAGTCACTTCCTCCATATACATATCTCCCAGAGAGCTAATGACATAATTCTTCATATTCTGTCTGTATCCTTTTATAGTGACCGTAGACACCTTTGCTGACTGCATCAGCAGCCATTTCTCACAATACTCGGCAACCGTCGGATGCTTCCGGCGAAAGATGATTTCCTCCACCTGTCTCCGGCCTTCCAACTGCTTTTCATATAATTCTTCACAGGTGGTCGCATATAAGCTGACCTGCTTTCCATCGGCATCTGTAATTCTGGTTCTGTAATACAGTGTTCCTTTTCTTGTAACCGTTCCGTACTCTGGAACGCTTTGTTTTTTCTTAGCCATACAAATCTTCCTTTCCTGATAATGAGTGTTCTTAAATTCACACCTTCTTTTTATCAGAAAGCACTAACTTAATCAAAGATACGGATTATGAAAAACAAAGAGCGAGACATCCTTGCCTCGCTCCTGCGTTGTTTCCTGCTTTTATAATGTTATGCCTGTGCTGCATCCCACTGGGCAAATGCACCACCCATTGTTCTTACCAGCTCATCCGGTCTGTTGTATTTAACCTTTGCGTAAATATCCATCGTAATTTTACTACTCTCATGCCCCGCCAGGTATTGAACCGTTTTCGGGTCTACGGACGAATGAATCAGATTCGTAATGTATGTATGCCGCAGCTGATGCGGTGTCACTTCAAAATCCAAACTGTAAATCACTTTGCCGTTATGCGCTGCCTTTTCACCGAGGACTGGCGTAACCGTGTGCTTTACACGCTTTCCATCCTCGTAGCGATAATAGAAACGCTCCTTGACTGTTCTGGTTACAATGTACTGCCAGAGCCGCTTGAACTGTGTATAGGACAACGGATCACCATCCCGGTTCGGCACCACATATTCTGACTGTGAATTAGCTTTTGTCTCTTTCAGACAGTCCGCCAGGCAAACCGGCAACGGAATATTTCGATGCGCGGCTTTCGTTTTCAGCTCATCCAGAATCACCGGTCTGTTATTTTCCGTGTGCCATGCCCTGCGCACCGTTAAATAAGGGCAATCCACATCCAGATATACAGAATCCCATTTTAGGGCAAGAATTTCTTCTCGCCGCAATCCTGCATACAGCCCTAACATGACAAATATATACGGCGGAAGTCCCTGAATGGCACCCAGCAGTCTGGCGGCCTGTTCATCCGTCAATGCCGCTTTGTCCTTCTGCGGAACACCTCCACCTTTGGCCGTAAGATAAATCGTTGGGTTGTTATCAATAATCTTACTTTCTTTTGCTGCACGGAAAATGGATTTATACAGGATAACCACTGACTTATATACCGAAGCGGACTTCTCGGAAACAGGAACAAGTGCAAGCTGAATGTCATCCAGTGTCACATCTGCCATCCGCATCTGTCCCAGTTCTTTTATAATGTGCCGTCTGACCTTTGATGTATAATCTATCAGCGTGGTTGCCCTCACATGAACCGACTGCATCAAAAGCCATTTTTCACAGTAGTCTGCAACCGTCGGGGATTTCCGGCAGAATGTATCGTTGTCGATCTGCTCTAATGCTCCCAACTCTTTATCATATAATTCTTCCGGTGTTCTCGCATAAAGGGCCACCAGTTTTCCATCTGCGTTCTGAACCCGCGTTCTATAATAATCTATGCCGTTAAGCGTAACTGTACCGTATTGTGGAATTGCTCTTTTTCTTTTTGCCAATTCCGCCACCTCCTAAGAATATACTCCAGCGCTGTATCTATGTTTTATCAAACCATTCCGATTCCGGCAAGGATACGGACCGGCTCACACTCCAGCTCTGCGAGGTTTACGATAAGTTGCGTTCTTTTCTGCTGGCTTTGCTCTGTGGGTGCATTTTGCGATATACTCCTGAAACTATTTTTCCTCCAGAAGCATCTCCGGTGTTTGCGGCTTCAATAGCACCGCATTTTCAATGCCATTCTCGCAATCCAGAGAATACTGTGCTTTATAAC
>OLNL01002877.1_pt1 | contig 12308 bp, 12 predicted proteins | sample 1672181 | NCBI WGS metagenome assembly OLNL01 (sample SAMEA3136656, study PRJEB25190) | human gut metagenome | biome: human gut; feature: human-associated habitat; material: faeces | place: Austria | collected 2013
ACCGCGCCGCCTGCGGGCTGGGCGCCCTCGAGTCGCGCGAGGTCTGCGCCGATCGCGTCGGCGCGCGCGAAGTCGTTGCGGCTGACGGCCTCGGCCCTCATGGCGCGGAGCCGCTGGATCTCGTCTCGGTTATCGTTCATGTCCTTAGGTTTCCTTTCTTGAGCGGACGGCCGCCGGCCGCCTCAGTTTCCGCTTTCCTCGCGCCCGGACCCGTCCTTTGCCTTGGACTCGTCGCGAATCGCCTTGACGAGGTCGACCGGGGCGTCCTCGAGCCTGGATGCCGTTTCCTTACGGCCCGTCACGGTTCCGCCCTCGAACGTTGCCTCGAGGCTGCCGATGCCGGCGTTCGCCGGACGGTAGACGGTTCCGGTCGAGTAGGGGTGGATGGTCCAGATCGCGGTCGACTTGGCGGTCAGCTTGTCGCGGCCCGCGAGCTGGAGGAAGGTGGTCGGGGTGTCGTTGGCGAGCATCACGCAGACGCCCGCATAGCGGTCGGTGGCGCCGGATTCCGATTCGGGCAGCTCTGCGTACCAGATCTCGGCGGTGCCGGAGTAGCCGTTGTCGGAAAGCAGCTCGACGACCTCGTCGCGCGCCTCGCGGCCGGGGTTCTCGGAGTACTTGACGGCGTTCGCCATCCCCAGCGAGGACTGGCGGACGGCCTCGAGCACGGCCTCCTGGCCGGTCTTGGCCGAATAGGCGGTGCTCGCGTCGACGCCGAGGCCGACGGCGATGAGCAGGCAGGCGAGGGCGACGATGAATACGGCTGCGGCCTGGCCGGAAAGGCCTGAGGCGCGTCGGGGTTTTCTGGATGCCATCACAGCACCTCCCAATCGGTGTAGGTCGTGTAGCTGTGCGACACGTGTCGCGTGAGGACCGTCTTGCGGCCGAGCGAGAGAGGGTCGTTGTACTCGTAGGCGACGTCGGCCTCGACGGTGACGCGGCGCGTCTCGGTCCTGAGGGTCGATGCCCCGAGCTCGTTGGCGATCGAGTCGCCGTCGTTGACGACACCGGATGTGGTGGTCTTCACCTTGGCGTTGGTGACGGTGAGCCTATCCCTCTCGAGGTCGGTGCCGGAGCAGACGAGGTCGCGGACGAGCTCGTTGCGGTCCCGCTCCTGCCATCCGGCGGGAAGCGAGTCGGCCAGCGTCGCCAGCGAGTGCTGGATTACGGTGTTCTGGTAGGAGAGCATCGCGAAGGAGCCGATCGCGAAGAGGAATGCCAGCAGGACGGGCATGACAAGGATGAACTCGACCGACCCCTGCCCGGCAAGGCGGCAAGGGGCGCGGCGTGCAGAGAGTATCGGCATGTCAGGACCTCCCGATCTCTGACCTGATGGACGACGTCTCGGAGTGGACCCGCCAGCCGGCATCGGTGGCGCCTGAGACGCCGAGCGACTTGAGCGGGAAGATGCACGGGACGTCCTTGACGACCTTGACGGTGACCTTCTCGCGCGAGTAGCGCGCGGAGACCGACTTGTCGCCGCTCTTGAGCGTGACGGGTTTTGACGGCTCATCGGCCGAGGTGACGGTGACGCTCGCGGTGTCGCCGAGGGCGCATGCCTCGCGGACATAGGCGGCGACGGCGTCGTCGGACGCGGTGGGGTTGGCCGCGGCGTAGCGCGCCCCCTCCGAGCTCGCGGTCTGCACGTTCGCCGTCTCGCGCGCGAGGTGCGCGTAGTCCGCGACGGCGGCGAGCATGATGATGAGAAGGGGCAGGACCAGGATGAACTCCAAGGTTCCCTGTCCGCGGCGTCCGCGCGCCCTCGCGGCGGTCATGAGATCGCCCCCGCGGCCAGCGAGGCGATCAGGGCGAGCGAGATGACCGGCGCGAGCGGCATGGCGCCGGTCTCGACACCGATACGGCGAGAGCAGGCGATGAAGAGCAGGGCCGCGGAACCGAGCGCCGGAACGACCGTCAGCACGGTCGGCGTCGCGGCGGTGGCCCCGAGCACGCATCCGAGCATGAGGGAGTCGCCGTCGCCCCATTCTCCGCCGATGCGCCGCACGGCGGCGCCGACGGCCCAGGTGAGGGCCATGCCGGCCGCCGTGATCGCGGCGCCCGCCGACGTCGGGCAGAACGCCAGGACGCAGGAAGCGGCGAGGACTGCGAGGTGGGGGATCGGCACGATGCGGAAGCGGATGTCGCTCGCCGCGATGGCAAGCGACGACACCGCAGCGACGGCGGCCGCGGGAGACATGGCGGCGCCGGCGAGGCCGGCGGCGAGGTATGCGGGAATCCAGTAGGCCTCGCCGGCGAGCGTCGGGTTGTAGCGGCGGGCGTAGGCCCCGGCCGCGCGGGCGGGCAGCAGGCCCGCGTCGATATCTCCCGATGCGGCGAGCGCGTCGATCGTGGAGGGGGCGACGGCCTGGATGCTGATCTGCGGCGCGATGGCGGCCAGCCAGCGGCGGCGCTGTTCGGGGTCCGCGCCCGGTGCGAGCATGGCCGCGTCCTCGCGCTCGTAGAAGGAATAGCGCATGTGCTGGTAGGCATGTTGCAGCAGCCAGCCGGCGACGGCCGACCCGGCTGCGAGCGTGAGTGTTCCGAGCATACGGCTCCCTCCGGTGCTGTGGTTATCTGGAAAGCGCGCCCTGTCGGCGCGCGGGAAGGTTCGGGATGCCCGGGGGCGGGGGTGTCTGCCCCCGGACGGATGGCTCCGAGATGCGCTAGCTGGGCGTATTGGCTCCATTGACGTTGGTACCGGCCAGCGTCTTGGAGACCGTGTTGATCTTGATGTTCATCTGGTTGGACAGATAAACCAGCGCGGCGATCAGCGCGACGGCGATGCAGACGACGATCACGACCCACTCGATGGAGCCCTGTGCGGGCAGGGCCTCCTTGGCGCGGCGCTTCATGTTGAAAAGGCCGCAGGTGGCGATGGCCGCCGGCTTGGCGAGGATATCGTGCATTGGACCTCCTCCTCTCTTTGATGTATGCGCGGGCGCACCCGCGCAGCCTGTGCCACGTCTGTGGCGGTACGGCATAAACTATGCCCCCGGGAAAGATGCGGGTCAGCACCCTGCCCAAAAATGGGAAAGACCCGGTATATCCCCAGCTCAGACCACATTCTTACCTATGGAGGAATTATGGAGCGAAGGGCCCGTCGTCCCTATGAGGCGGCGGGCCCGGTGCGGCTCCCGTACGGGGCCGGGGCGCTATGCGGCTGTCGGCGGCATGCGGCCCCTATGAGGGCTTGCGGGCGAAGACCGCGAAGGTCCCGTCGTCATGCACCAGGGAGAACCCGAGCCCGGAAAGCGAGTCCTCGAGCGCGGGGTAGGCCCCCGAGGGGACGGCCGCGAAATCGGCGCCTATGCCCTCGATGGCGTCCTCGTCGCCCGCCAGCACGTGCCGTGCTGTCCCCCAGGCGTCCGCGCCGCCGTTGAGCTCGGGGCAGAAGAGCTCCGCCCGCGTGTCGAGCAGCGGTCGGTATCCCGCGAGCTCCAGCTCGCTGCCGACGTCGATATCGCAGATCACGGCATCGCCCGGCTCGGCGCCGGATGACTCGAGCGCGGCCATGGCCCTTGCGGCCGATGCCTCGATGGGCGTCTGCCTCGGCACGGTCGCGGCGAGGAGCCCGAGCGAGGCCAGGAGCGCCGCCGTGCAGCATGCCGCCGGTGCGATGGGGCTGCGGACGCACGGGCCCGCCACCTCTCCCTGGATATCGGACAGGGCGAGCGCCATGGAGGTCATCAGGAAGAGCTCGTTTCTCACGTTGGCCAGCGAGAGCATGAGCGTGCCGAGCACGAGCAGGTCACCGGCCTCGAGAAGCGCCCGGCCTCCGCCGCGGCGGCGCACCCGGAGACGGTACAGGAGCAGCGCCGCCGCGAGGGTGCACGCGGCGGCCGCCTGGGCGGGCGCCGCCTCGGTCCACGGCGCGAGCTCTCCGATGCCCACGGATCTCAGCGATTCCGCGCCCATGGTGGCGAACGGCACCATGAGCAGCCTCGCGCCGTAGGGGTTGAGCATGCATGCGGCCAAGGTCGACATGGCCGCCGTGAGCGCCTTGAGCCTGCCGTGCCTGTCGAGCCTGCCGTCGAGCATGAGGCAGCACGGGACCATGAGGGCGACGGTCCACAGCGCCCCGTGGAGCTGGGCCATGGCGAATCCCGCGGCGGGGAAGACCGCCAGCAGGGAGTCCCGCCCGCCGCGTGCCCATTTCCCGCCCGCCGCATAGCAGACGCAAAGCGCCACGACGTCGATTCCGCGCGGCGTTGAGTTGCACAGCACGGCTATGGCGGCGCCGCATGCGGCCGAAGCCGCCATGTGGACGGCGCCAGTCCTGCCGCGGTCGAGGGTGCAGGCCCAGAGGGTCGCCGCCGCGGCCAGGTCGAGTACGGCGACGGCGCACCTGATGCCGGCCTCGCCGAACGTGTCGAAGATTGCCGCCGCCGCAATGCACAGGGGCCATTGCTGGCAGGTGTAGGAAAGCCCGTCGTGCAGCGTCAGCGGGTCGGTCGTCGGGAGCTCGCCGTTCTCGATGATCCACCGGCCGATGGCGACCATGTATCGCGTATCGGGTTGGAACAGCGACCAGCCGGTAAGCGATACCGCCGCCAGCGCCGCCGCGCAGGCGGCGAGCGCGGCCGAGAGCGACGCCCATCGCAAGATGCGGGTGCGGCGCATGTCGTTCGTGCGGTCCACGCTATTCACCGTCTTCCGGCAGCCCGAACAGGGCGTAGCCGCCGCCGTGCACGAGCTCTTCGAAGTGCCCGCCGGATCGCATGGTATCGGCCTCATCGTCCCTGACGAGGAACAGCTCCCATCCCCAGTCCTCGGTGCTCTCCTTCAGCGAGGTCGACCCCTGGAGGACGTCGACGATCCCGCGGTAGGCGGACTTCGCCCCGGCGCCGGCGATGCGCTCGCCCCAGATCTCGGGACGCATGTCGCAGGGCACCTTGAAGCCTTCCCACTCGAGCTGGTTGTACACCGAGACGTCGCTGGAGAACACCAGCGCGCCGGGTCCGGCGTCGTATATCGCCGAGAAGATGGGGGACATCTCCGATTCGGTCACGGACAGCAAGCCCGCCTCGCCGCCCGATCGCGGTGCCAGCGATACCGCGAGCCCCGAGACCGCGGCGAGCAGGGCCATGGCGGCACCTGCCGCGGCGGCCGCGCGCCCCGGGTGCGCCACGGGCTCCCCGAGCGCACCTGCGAGCCCGAACGCGCAGCACAGGCCGCAGGACAGGCCGGCGATCCACATGCAGCGCGAGTGCAGGACTCCCGCGGCGATACCGGCGAGAAGCATCGCCATGGCGCCGGCCGGGACTTTCGCCCCGCTTCGACGGCACAGCGCGATCGGCCCCAGCGCCATCGCCGCGACGGGAACGGCGAAAAGGGGGCCGAGCGGGACCCATAGGGGCTGCATCTCGACGATGGCGCCGCCATAGGAGGCCTCGCCGAGCGATTTGAGGACGTAGAGCGAGCCGTCGGTCCCGTAGGGGTTGAGAAGCGACGCCGCACACATCCCGACGACCGCCGCGCAGATCGTCAGCGCCCGCGCGGACCACGCGCGGCGGGCCCCGGCGTCGGCGAGCTCATGCGGGCACGGCAGGGCGAAGGCCGCGGCGCACGCGGCGAGCAGCGGCCATTGCGCCGCCTGGAGGTTGACGCCCGCCACCGCCACGGCAAAAAGCCACAGCAGCACCCGGCGCCCACCGCCCCGGAGGTATCTGAGCATGATCCTCGCCGTCACGGTGCACAGGAGCGCGGTCCAGACCGTCGGTCTGACAGATATGTACATGCAGATGCACACAGACGGCACCGCAAGGCAGAAGGCCAGGGCCGCTGGCGAGAGCTTCCCGTCGGCGGCGTCGAGCATGAGGCGGGACAGCTGCCAGAAGAGGAGCCCGGCGGGCACGCAGACGGACACGGCCACTGCGGTATAGCCGCCGCGCGTGTACCACGCCCAGAGCCAGACGTCATGGAGCCACTGCTGCGCGACCATGCCCCGGCCGGGCCAGATGGAGAACGGGTTGATGCGGGGTATGCCGTTGCGGGCGATCTCGCGGCCGGTCGCGAGGAGGAACCAGACGTCGGAATCGAGCGTTCCCGTTCCCGCCAGGGCGCGGGCGAGAATCGGGCCCGCGATGAGGAGGGCGCATAGGACGGATATGGCGAGGCGCGTGCGGCCGGCCTGAAGGGTTGCTTTCAAGATGGCTCCAAGGGGTAGATATTCGACCGGGAGCATACGCCGTCGCGGCGAAAAGAAGAACCCCGCTCCCAAAAGTGGGAACGGGGCACCGAAAAGGCAGATTGCCGCGGCCGTGATATCGGCAAAAGGATGGCGGCCGGTGAGGGCCGGCCGCCGATGGGGGAATGGCGGCATATTGGGGAGTCCGCCATTGCATATGGGGCCGACTGGATCGGATGGTGAGTCGGCCGGGTCGCCGTGACATGGTTTATCGGAAGGAGTGACGGCGTTGCCTTGACTATACCCCTTGGCGATATACGCTAATCACGTCATTGGCGGAAATGTGTTCCCATCGTGTACGGGTCCGGTCCGTACGGCACGGTCCGCGCTCAGCCCTTGCTGCTCGCGACGCCCTCGGCCTTCGCCTCGGTCCACTTGATGTAGAGCGTGACGTCGCGCTTGGCGGTGACCGAGGAAACCTTCTCGGTGCCGCTAGCCGAGGTCAGCCAGCATTCCGGGACGTATCTGCGCCATGTCTCGTCGGCGATCATGGCGAACACCTCGCCGGGTTTCACCGGCGTGACGCTCTCGCCCCAATAGAGCGCCTTATGTCCCTGCCCGTCGTCGCCGATGGCAGCGAGCGCCAGGCCGTCGAGCCTGTGCTTCTCCGTGGACAGGGAGAAATCGGGGAGCTCGAAGGAGGAGCGCGCATCGGGTTTGTACATGAGCGGCGCGGTGCGGTAGATGCCGGCGTCCTCGGGCTTGAGTGACCCCTCGGCGTACTCGACGCGCACGGTGCAGCGGTTGCGGCCGTAGAGTTTGAGCGTCTGGTCCTTGACGATAGTGACATTCGCGGCGGGCTGGGTGAGCTCGGGGTCGAGGAACCAGCCCGAGAACCCCGTCGAGGGGTTCTGTCCGTACCGCTCATCGAGGTTGCAGGTGTCCTTCAGGGCCTTCTGCGTCGCGATGGCGGCGGGGTTGTAGATATCGCCGCCTTCGACGTCGAGGTCGCGATACACCATGTCCTTCTGCTCGATGCCGTCGGCATAGTACTCGACGCACGTCGTGACGACTCGCACGCCGCGGGAGACAAGCGTGCCCAGATAGCGGTCGGTCCATACGTAGCGGTCGGTCTTGCTGACAGTGCGGATGCCGAGCATCGCGGCGGCGTAGAGAAACCCCGGCCCCCAGGAGGCGTCGGCAGCAAGGTTTTCGCTGTCGGAGAACTCTCTGACGACGCGACCGCCCTGCGGCTTGCGCACGAGGTGGATGTTCATGCCGCAGATCTTGTTGCCGTCGGCGCCGTCCGGCTCGATGCCGGCTGCGGGCGCGGTGTTGACGTCGAGCGGCGCCGAGGCGGAACAGTTGACGTAGACCGGGTCGGACCACTCGCCGCTCCCGTTGAGCAGCTTGGTCCTGATCTCGAGGTCGTAGTGGTCCGCTATCTCGCCGGTGAGCCAGACCTTCACCCTGCCGAGGATGTCCGACTCGGCATCGAGGATGCGCACGCCGTCGGCGCCCTCGACCCACTCGCCCCCGCTGTAGCGCTGCGCGGCGTAGTGGATCGATCCGGGGAACGCGGAACCCTCGAGCCTGAGGCCGAGGCCGTAGATGGAGTGGCCGCCATGGGGGTAGCCGATATGTCGGTGTGCGAGCGATTCCTGCTGCCACCCCCAAGTGGCCACGCCGCACTGGGCGAAGATGGAGGCGTTGTCCTCGGGGAGGTCGTCGTCGATGTCGGACATGTAGAGCCTGAAGATCGGCCTGACCGGCAGGTCCGATTCGTTCTTGCATCCCAGGGCCCAGCCGGAGGGCCTGATTCCGACATCCGGGTCGTCCGGGTCCGTATTATGCCATCCGCAGATCTCCGCCTTGTCGCCGATCTTGAGCGCGTCCTCGTCGCAATGGACCGAGACCTTGCCCTCGATGCGGGCCTCGACGAGGTTCCACTGGGCGTTTTTCTGGATGGCCCAGCGCCCGGGGCACGCCGCGGACTGGACGGATACGTTTGCGACGGAGTTCGACGTGACCCCGTTGGTGTCGAGGCGCAGTCCGTCGGCGTCCGACGTGATGAAGTAGCAGCTATGGTCGGTCTCGTTCGACGCGTCGGGCTCATGGTGGACCCACCATGCCTTGCTCCGGCCGTCGGAGTGGTTGATGTCCCAGATGTCGGCATGGCTGTTCTGGACGACGCCGTGGTCGACCACGGGCGCCGCATGGCCGCTGTTGTTCAGCATGTGCGTCAGGTTCGGGCCGACCATGTTGGCGATAGCGAACGTGAAGGTGTCGACGCCGTCGTTGGTATAGGGCTTGAGCATCCAGGTCTGGTTGACGCCGTGACAGTTCTCGTAGAGGCACACGCCGCGCCCGTTATCGTACATGGCTTGGGGTTTGCCGCCGCTGTATGTGCCCTGCACGAGGTCGAGCTGGATGTCCGGCGCGGAGACGGGCCTGATGTAGAATATGCCGCCGTAGAGCGTGACGTCGTTGCGGATGTAGATATTCTCGACCCTGAAATTGCGCGAAGGGGTGGTTTGGCTGAGGAACCAGTAGTTCGGGGCGTCTTTTTCACTGATCCAGTTTTTGTTCTGTCCGAAGTGGTTGTAGTCCACGTTGTAGACCTGCAACTTGCTGGACACGCTGTGGCGCGCCTCGCCCTTCTGCCTCTTGACCCAGAACGAGGGGCGGGTACTTCCCCAGTACGTGTTCCCCTGGAAGTCGTTGAAGTCGTAGAAGCCGTAGGAGATCCAGTCGTAGTACTTGTAGTCGATCTGGTTCCTGAAATCGCCGGCGAAGCGGGATTCGGGGAGTTCCGCGCCGTCGAGGTAGACGTATCCCTTGTTGTCGCCGCCCTCGGAAACCGTATCGTCCCAAAGGCCGCGGCCTTTCTGCAGGTCCTTGCTGGAGCACCATGCGAACGGCCTGACGACTACGAGGGTGTAGAGCTCGTTGGCGTAATTGCATTCGAAGACGCAGGCGAAGGCGTACCTCAGCCATTGTCCGTAATGATTTATATAGTAGCTGGTGTTGGCGGGGGCGGCGGCGAGCCATTCATGGTAGCTGTTCGCGAAGCCGAAGAACATGTCCCCCTCGCCCTGACGAGGGTCCGAATGGACGAGCAGCGAGTCGGCTGCGGCTCCGAACCAGCCCTGGCCGAGGTTGAAGTTCATGCCCGCGAGCGCTTCCGCCTTCCGGGCGGGTCCGAGCAGGGCCAACCCCGCTGCGCAGGCGAGCGCGGCGAAGGCTCCTCGACGGGAGATCGGAAGCTCGAGGAGACCCGTCTTCTCGCTGTCCCCGTCCCGTACCGGGACCATATCGGTTTCTGGCGAGGTGTTCAAAGCGATCTACTCCTCCTTGAGGCCGGAGACGGCGAAACAGGTGAAAGCGGTGGCGAGGTAGCCGATGGAATACGGGTCCAGGCGGATGGCGGTGCGGACCGTGAGGGCGAAAAGGACCGCGGCGATGCCGAGGTCGAGGGCGCGGTTCCGTACCTTGCAGGCGATGCCGGCGGCGATGAGCAGGATGACCGGGACCCACACGGCGCCCAGGCAGCCCCTGGTCAGAAACCACGCTGCCGACGCTGGGGAGTAGTAGTCTGTCGGGCAGGATAGGATGACCGATGCGGCGCTCTGCAGCTGGAAGATGGCGGGCGGCAGCGCAGTCAGGATGGAGGCCAGCGCGATGCGCCTCAGCTCATGCGGTTCGATATTTGAGTGCTTGACAAAATCGATCGGATTCAATTGTCCTCCTACAGTCCCAGGAACCAGGACACGCTCGTGTCCTCGAAATATCTGGCGGTCTCGATCAGGGTGGAGGTGGACATGAGCGTCTGCTTGTTGAGGATGCGCGAGAGCGTCGAGCTCGATATGCCGACGGCGCGGCAGTAGTCCTCTTTCGAGGTGCCGGTCCTCGACAGCGTGAACGCCAGGCGCGACGCGCACAGCTCCTTGGCGTAGTCGCGGTCGCGCTGTCGCTGCATCTCGGTCCTGTCGCGCCGTTCGTTGTCGGAGCCTCGCTGCATACGGTCCCCCCTGCGATGTCCTGTTTTCTCCACTTGCCGCGCCCGCACCAGCGTATGCCGGCATCGGGCGCCCCTTCTGGCGAATGCGGTGGCGGGGCGGTCGAAACTCGGATGGCGATCCGGATTTTGCCGCCTTCTCCCGCATATCAGGCCGCGGCGATGCGTTTGGGTGATGATTGGATAGCCGGCAGCGGCCTGATTGCAAAATTGATACCCTTGCAAACCCGAATCTATACATCCGCGCCGCGCCGGGCCCGATTTTTTTTCAGATGCGTTTCCCGCCCGCGCCGCCGTCGTCTCCCGGCTTCGCGGCGAGCTGCGATGCCAGCGCGGCGATGTCGGAAGGCGTTCGTCCCGCCTGCTCGATCTGCTCGCCGAGGCCGCGCCGAACTTCCCTCATGAACTCGGCGGACGCCTGGAACGGGCCCGTTGAGGGGTCGGCGAAGCGCGTCTTGGCGCTCTCGATCGCCCACTTGGGAAGGTCGACGACCTCGCCGTCCCCGTCGGTCGCGATGACGAGGAAGCCGCCGCGGACGATCTCGGTCGCCCCGCCGCGCGCCCACGCCCGGTTCGGCTTGAGCTCGCTGCCCTCCGCATCGGCGGCGCGGACCAGCGACACGGTGACGCCCCCGTACTCCGCCAGGGTCTCGGTTTCGGGATCCTCGAGGTCGATGGAGGCCGCCGCGCGGGCCATGTCGGGAAAGATTGTCGTCTCCCGAGGCAGGTCGCCCACGGGCACGTAGACCGCCGAGACCTTGGTGCCGGCGGCGCATCCGCCGCCCTGCGCGAGGCACCGCGCGATATCCGCGTCGGCGCCGTCGATTTCGAAGTCGCATCCGGCGGCGTATGCCCTCACGGCCTTCGCGAGGTCGTCTTGGACATCGAGCACGGTATCGGCCGAGAGGGCCAGGCGCGGCATGTCCTGGAGCAGGATGCCGCGGCCCAGGTGGTCGGCGAGCAGCGTTTTCATGTAGTAGCGGCCGATGAGGTAGGGCGCGGGCTCCATGTCCTTTACGTTGCGCGTCGCATCGGGGCGGTCGTCGCCGCGGTGCAGGTAGAACTCGACCATGGGCAGCCCGCCCGAGGATTTCAGGGACCGCCCCGGCAGCGTATCGAACGGGTCGTAGATGACTTTGTCTTCCTTGCCGTAGCGTGCCCCGGGAAGTACCGGGTGCATCCAGACCGACTCGCCGTCCCCGGCGCCCTCGCAGTCGACGCGGATATCGTCGGCGAGTGCCAGGACGGAATCGGATGCGATGCCCTCGCGCAGGTGTGCCAGCAGGTTCTCGATATCCTGCTCTTTATAGGTGCTCATGGTCGCTCCAATGGGTCGGGATCTATAGTCGTGCGGGCCCGCCTCGGCGCGGGCCCGGGAAAACCGGTCACAGCCGGTTACCGGCCGCGGCGGCCACCCCGTGGGTTGTTGCCTTCGTGGCCGCCTTGGCGGCCGCGGCGACGCGCGCGGGGTTGTCGGGCGCCGGGGCCGTGGCTATATCGACCCCGAGCGAGGCGCACGTCTCGGCGACGCTCTCGGCGTTGCCGAGCGTCCACCCTGCCAGTTCAGGGCTGCATCCGGCCCCGAACGCCGTGAGGACGCTGGACTCGATATCGCACAGCGCCCAATCGGCCGAGGTGAGGAACTTTTCATCATCGACCGCACCGGCAGGGTCGAAATATCCGACCGCGGCGTCCTCGGTGGTCTCGCTGATGGAATCGAGGCCGTAGTCGCAGGCATCCGGCGAGAGCGGGTCGATATCGTCCTCGAGGATGGCCGAGAGGGGGATATGGGCGACATGGAACCCGAAGAACTCGCCGTCCGACGCCTTGTCCGGGATGAAGGCGGTGCCGCTGTAGACGTTGTAGATGAAATCGTCGAGGTCGAGCGCCCGGCTCATGATCTCGGCCGCGTCCCTGCGAAAGTTCGAGTGCTGGCAGAGCGCCGTCGCGGCATCATGCCCGAACAGCATCGCGACGCTCTCCGGCGTTTCGAGGAGGGCCGTGTGGCCGGACAGCTCGACCTCGACGCAGCCCTCATGCTCGCTCGAGAAGAAGGCGCCGGGCGTATCGATCCCGTAGAGGTCGAGCACGTCCAGCGCATCCGCGGCGTTAAGCGGTTCGATGTAGCTTTTCATATTCCGTCACATCCAAAGACAGGGAAGG
>OLNL01002885.1_pt1 | contig 12270 bp, 14 predicted proteins | sample 1672181 | NCBI WGS metagenome assembly OLNL01 (sample SAMEA3136656, study PRJEB25190) | human gut metagenome | biome: human gut; feature: human-associated habitat; material: faeces | place: Austria | collected 2013
ATTAGAATTTAAAATTTATCTATTTTATAAGTCCTTTTTCTTGACGTAGTACCACTTTATGTTTATATGTTTACTTAGCGAAACCACAAAAATGATGTCAGATATGATTCCAAGTACACATGGAGGAATGCACTTAAATCCGCAATCCCTTCCATTCCATATCTGCAGTATCTTATTGTTTATTGCGGCCTACATTACTTTTGGAAAGGATGGTCCACTAAAACAAAAAATGATCAACTTCTTTGCGGTTGTCGGTACTTGCGGAGGAATCGCGGCAATCTTGATTCCAACGTATGGCGTTGAATTTAATGTAGCCAATGTATATCAATGCTTCATGTATCATGCAGCATTAACCTGGTTTTCTTTATATTTGATTCGTTTCAAACATGCAAACCTAGGTATGCAGGCATTTAAAGACAATTTAGTCGTATTATTTGCGTTATTGATTTTTAACCTATATATGAATTCTATTTTGGCAGTCTATGATACAAACTTTATGTTTATTGTAAGACCACCATTAGAAGGACTTCCATTCCTTAATCTAAATCATGGATACTATATCTATTTATTTAGAGTCATCATGCTTGGAGTGATTGGGCTTGGCCTATTCCATTTACCATTCATAGTAAAAGAAAGAAAAAGCTGTGAGACAGAAAGTGATTTTAACATCGCTTAGTCCACAGCTTTTCTTATACTAAAAAAGCCTCCATTTTATGTAGGAGACCTATATTATGAATCAATGACACGAATAAGTTCCCGTCAAACTCATTTGCTTAAAGGAGAGAATTTACTTTTAATTATTATAGTGATTTTAAATAGTTTGCGATTTCATCATCTTGGCAGTTTGGATAGAAATATTCTGCGAAGTGATCACCAGCAATCGTTTCTTTCAAGAAGTCTTGATCAATTTCTTTTAAGATTTCAATTAATGGACGGTGAGTCACAGTTTTAACTTGATCTAAGATCTTTTTATTACGTTGTTCTGGTTCACGACGTTCTTTAGGGTATCCACCACCAAATGTTTCTGAGAACAATTTTTCAAAAGTATAGTGAAGATTAATTTCTGCACCCCATCCAAATCCTTGTGCAAAAGGCATAGCGATACAGTTTCCATCATTTACTTGTCCAAACAAGTAAGCATCAACAGCATCTGTGATGTGTCCACACAATACGTTAGGGAATGAGTTACAAGCAAGCATGGCTCCTTGTCCTGTTCCACATCCTGTTACAACAAAGTCAACAGCTTTCGTAGTTAATAAGATAGATGCTAATAAACCATTTTTTACATATGTTAATTGAACATCATCTTCTGCAGAATACATACCGTAGTTGAATACAATGTGTCCTGCTTTTTGAGCTTCTTCATTTAATACTTCATAGATTTGTGCATTTTTTGCAGCTTGAGAGTTTTCGTTAATTAATGCGATTTTCATATATTCGACCCTTCCTTTTCTATTCTGGTTGTTTTCCAATATAAGCTAAGATACCACCATCTACATACAATACGTGACCATTGACAAAGTTACTTGCATCACTTGCCAAGAATACAGCTGGACCCATTAAATCTTGTGGTTCTCCCCAACGAGCAGCCGGAGTTTTACTTACGATAAATTGATCAAATGGATGTCTTGAACCATCTGGTTGTTTTTCACGTAATGGAGCTGTTTGAGGTGTTGCGATATATCCTGGACCAATACCGTTACATTGGATATTGTATTCTCCATATTCACTACAAATGTTACGAGTTAACATCTTTAATCCACCTTTAGCTGCTGCATAAGCACTCACTGTTTCACGACCAAGTTCAGACATCATTGAACAAATGTTGATGATCTTTCCGTGACCTTTTTTGATCATTCCAGGAATAACAGCCTTACTTACGATAAATGGTCCATTTAAATCAATGTCAATGACTTGGCGGAAATCTTTTGCGCTCATTTCCAACATAGGAATACGTTTAATAATTCCTGCGTTGTTAACCAAAATATCAATTGTTCCTACTTCTTCTTCTACTTTTGCCACAAACGCATTGACTGCATCTTCATCTGTAACATCACAAACGTATCCATGAGCTTTGATACCTGCTTCTTGATAAGCAGCTAAACCTTTATCTACTAATTCTTGTTTAATATCATTAAATACAATTGTAGCTCCTGCTTTTGCGTAAGCTGTCGCAATCGCAAAGCCAATACCATAACTTGCCCCAGTAATTAAGGCAACTTTCCCCTCTAATGAGAAATCTTTCATTTCAAACATATTCTTACTCTTCTTTCTATTTATCTTTGAACGCGGCCTGAACCATCTCCACCTGCTAATTTCAACACTTCATCCATGCTTACCATGTTGAAATCACCTTCGACAGAGTGTTTTAAACAACTTGCGGCTACCGCAAATTCAATGGTTGATTGTGCATCATACCCTTCTAGGCTTGCCGCAATCAATCCAGCTCCAAAGCTGTCTCCACCACCTACACGATCTACAATCTGCATATTGTATCTCTTTGAGAAATAGTAATCTTTTCCATCATACAACATCGCTGACCAGTTGTTGATATTGGCATTGATTGACTCTCTTAATGTGATGGCTACTTTTTCAAATCCAAAGCGACGTGTCAATTCACTAGCTACTTCCTTATATCCTTCGCGATTGACTTCACCACTTGTTACATCCGTATCACTGGCCTTGATTCCAAATACATCAGCTGCATCTTCTTCATTGGCAATACATACATCGACATATTCGCAAATCTTAGCCATGACTTCACCAGCTTTTTCTTTTGACCATAACTTGTTACGATAGTTCAAGTCACAGGAGATCTTAACTCCATGCTCCTTTGCTTTCTTACAAGCTTCTATTGTAAGTTTGGCTACATTGTCACATAGTGCTGGTGTAATCCCTGTAATATGAAACCATGCACAGTCTTTAAAGATTTCATCCCAGTTAAAATCCGCACTTGTAGCTGTATAGATACTAGAACCTGCACGATCATAAATAACTTTACTAGGACGTTGGCTAGCTCTTTTTCGTATTATGAAACCAGGAAGAAAAGTATTCTGGTTAATATAGAATTGTATAATGTGGATGAACAGATCAAGAATCATTTCTATTGAAAGAGAATCAACTGTTTGTTTAGTTATTCATGGTATTCAAGTCAGGATATAATATTCCTGGCTTTTTCTTTTTGCAGGCATGTAATGAGAACAAAGTCTTAGAGAAGAAATGACGTAGCTCTTTTTAGACCTTTGAGTCAGTTAAAAAAAACGTCATTCTTCCTATTTCTGTTTATGAATAAGCTTATATCTAAAAAGACGGTAATTGAATCAAGTCAGTATGTAAAACGAAACAATATGGAGCAGAAATTTGGAAGTTATCTCTACTGTTTAATGAAAGGAAGTATTGTATGGAAGGTCCAATTGTAAGCATTGATGTTTCCAATGGAAACAGTCATTACATGTGTTTTATCAAGAACAATAAACGTTTTGGTAAAGTAAAGAAAATTGATCATGATATTGAAGGATTCAAAAGACTTCTAGAAGATATTCAAAAGCTGGAAGCTGAAACCAATGAAAAGGTATGTGCCGTATTTGAAGCAACCGGAGTTTATACAAAACCTTTAGAAAGATTTCTAAGTAAGAACAGTATAAAGACATATATAATCAATCCTTTAGAATCTGCCAGAAAGCGGAAAGAAGAAATACATAATAAGAAGACGGATAAGCTTGATCCAATATCTATTTCAAAAGTTTATTATGATAAAGAAGAAATGATGGAACTAAAAAAGAAGGATGAAACATATAACTGGCTCAGGAAAAAGAATCGATTGTATGAAGATCAGTTGAATCATCTTAGAAAATACAAGGTTACATTTCAAAATCAGTTAAGCATCTGTTTTCCGGGATATCTTGATTTATTTAAGGATGGATACAGTGATATTCCAATGACAATCCTAAAGAAATATCCACATCCGGATTTATTGAAGAACAAGAAGGCTGAAACAGTTGCCAGATATCTTGAGAAAAATACATGTCATACTCATAAGGTATCTTTAGAATATGCATTAAAAACAATAGAATTTGCGAAAAAGACATATCCCGGATGTGAAAAGGATGATGTAGAAGTTGAAATATTTAAAATATTACTTGATAAGGTAATCGAAACACAGAGGGAATGTGAAAAAACATTGAATGAAATGATAACAGTTGCTTCTACTTTAGAAGAATATAGATATATCTCAAGCATTGATGGAATAGGGCCCAATCTTGCTGCAAGGATCATTGCAGAGATTGGGGATATAGAAGAATTTAAATCAAGAGAAGCACTTGTGGCATATGCAGGATTGGATCCGCATATATATCAGTCAGGAGACCAGGATGGAAAACATTTAAAGATATCCAAAAAAGGAAATAAATATCTAAGGTGTCTATTGTTTCTGGCTGTAGGATGTTCTATAAGAGGAGCTAAAGATAATCCAGTGAATCGATTCTATCAAAAGAAAAAGCAGCAATCGAACCCGCTAAATTCGAAAGCTGCCAAAACCGCATGTACCGCCAAACTGTTAAAAATAATATACGGTATATGCAAAAACAAGACCACATATGAAAGGTAGTCTTGAATACATTATAAACAAAAATTTAAAAAATTGGAGAAATCCAATCTTTTTGTCGTGGAAAATCATCAAAAAATGTGTCCTTCATGGAAAGACACAAAATTTTATGAATTAGGCTTGATTTTTATTATCTAATTTCGTATTAAAATTTTCCTTAACCAACCCTACTTCTTCTGGTTTAACACGATAAGATAAATTCCCTCCGTTTCTTTCATGCCATCCTTGATTCCAACCATCATCACACATTCTAATAAATCCCTTTACAAATTTTGCTTCCAAAAATTTCATGTTTTCCTCCTATCTAACCACTACATCTACGGGTACATTAAATATTTTTGCGACTTTTAAAATCGTATCAATATGCCTTCCAACAGCGGCAGCCATATGATGGGTTGGTCCAGCTTCAGACCATCGATTCACAAATTCTCTTGCTCCACAACTAAAATGAGTACGCATATTAGTATCCCCAAACATAAAAATATCGCCATCTTCATTCGCACCTTCTGCCACTACAAATTTAAAGTTTCCATCTTTATCCTGTGTAATCGCAAGATATGTTATGTCCCCTGTTGGCGGGTAAAATTGTGTTAAATAACCACCACCAGTTTTACCATGGAACACATCTACAATTTTCATTGTCGGTTTATGCGCCTGGGAAATATCGGCATCTCCAGATCCAGAATGACCAATAATACAAATATCTTCATTAAAATCAATCGAGTACATCTCTGATAATTGTCCAGTACCAGAAATTGTTTTTAATATACTCATGGCCATAGCCACCTTAATATCACCTTCTACTGCACAAGCCGTACCCTGTTTAATCAACATTGAAAATGCGGGAATCAACATACTATCTAGTTTTCCAGCAATGCCTTTCGCAAATCCATCATAGTGTGAAGCAACGAATCCAATTTCTTCTTTCTTCACCCATTCTTCAAAAGCTACTACATATTTAGCCATATCCCATACTGTTTTCACAGTCGCATTTCCTTCAATTTCAAACGTGTCAAGAATTTCTTCTGCTTTTTTTTGAATCAAACATTTATCCGTAACATTATCAGCAATTGCCCACATTTTTTCCCAATCAAATTGTTTTGTATACACCCACATACGATGATATAGATTTGTTTCATCAATATATAAATCCATCATACCTGGATATGGGCGTCCAATTTGTGCTAAATTTGTATTTCTAAATCTCCTTCTTACTTGAGCTGCTTTACACCAGTCTTCAATCTCCTTTTGAACAATTGGATCCTGATTAGCAACCCCTGTGATCACAGCATGTCTTTTTCCTGCTCTTTCTAAATCTGCCACCATTTCTCCAACAGCTCCACATGCATATAATTCACCTAGCCATTTTGGTGTATCTGTATTGGTATAATCTGGTGCTTCTAATTTTTGAATGTTAACGAGTACAACAGGTACATCAATATCTCGAATAGCCGGTAACATATTATATGAAGTAGCGTATGTTAATAGTTGTAAAAAAATCACATCTACATCAGCTGCTCTAAATAAATCTCCAGCTTTTTGAGAAGCCTCTTTTGTAGTTACAATTCCTCCATCAACAATATCAACTGTATTTGGAATCATTTTCTTAAAAGCCTCATACTGATTTTTAAATTCAGGTACTAATGTTGGAAACTGTGGTAAATATGCCCCTAATGCAATCGAAAAGACCCCCACTTTTGCGCGTGTATTTACTAACATATTATTCTCCTTCTACTTTGACAATTTTAAATGAGTCAAAGATACATTTTCTTGCTTCATAAAGATCAATCAGTTCATGATTCGAAATCATTTGAGCTGCAATATTTCCAATGGATGTAGCTTCAACAGGTCCTGCATAGACTATTTTTTTACAAGCTTTTGCTGTCAAATTATTTAAATACATAGCCTGACTACCTCCACCAACAACGTGAATACAGCTATACCGTTTTCCTGTCAAACGCTCAATTTCTTTCGTAACATTTTTGTAACATTCTGCTAATGATTGATAAATTACTTTGGTGATTTGACCTATTGTTTGAGGCACTTCTTGTCCGCTTTCAAAACAAGCATTTTTCACTTCCTCAACCATACTAACAGGAGCTAAAAAACGATAATCCTGTGCATCTACAATAGATGTTATTGTTTCTTTTTTTGCCATTTCACAAATATCATTAAATGAATATTCATTTGCTATTTCATTTTTCATACTATCGATCATCCACATCCCCATAATATTTTTTAAATAGCGGAAACGATAATCAATACCACCTTCATTCGTAAAATTTCTTTCTTTACTTTCTAAAGAACAATTTGCTTCTTTTAATTCACAGCCCATTAATGACCAAGTTCCTGAAGATATATATAGTGAATCTTCATTGCTAGGAATCGCCAATACAGCAGACGCTGTATCATGTGTTGCTGGTAAAACAACACGTGTATCAAATCCAACAATTTTCTGAATTTCTTGTCTAAGATTTCCTACAACATAACCAGGATTTTTTATTTTAGTAAAAATATGTTTAGGATATCCTAACAATTCAATTAGCTCGTAATCCCAGTCTTTTGTAATCGGACTAATTAATTGTGTCGTGGATGCATTTGTATACTCTGTTATTTTTTGCCCTGACAACAAATAATTAAAATAATCCGGTATCATCAACATACAATTTGCTTCATCTAATTTATCTTCTATTTTTAATTGATAAATTGTATTAAATATCTGCTTCTGAATGCCTGTGCGTAGGTATAAATCCTCTTCACAAATTGTTTTATATATTTCTTTATCCATACCCTTCGTTCTAGAATCACGATATCCATACACATCTTGTATACGATTACCTACATCATCTAATAAGACATAATCCACAGCCCATGTATCAATTCCCATACTAACTGGAACAATGTTTCGTTCTTTACACTTCTTCATCCCTAAAAGAATATGCTCAAACAACGCATCAACATCCCATATTAAATGTCTATCCTTTTTTTTCATGCCATTGGAAAAGCGGTAGATCTCTTCTAAAATCATCTTATTATTTTCTAAATGACCTAGGATATGTCTTCCACTTGATGCTCCAATATCAATTGCTAAATAGTAGTTCATTTATTTCCTACTATTAATAATTTAAAATGAACTAAAAAAATTAATAAGGATGTTATTTGGATAAAAAAGTATCTTTATTTGCAATTAAGCATGCCTTATACTTCACAGAATCACTCGTAATCCGCAAACATTCATTTTTCTTACCTTTTCACACTCTAAAAAAGTATTCATCATTTAAAATCAATTGCTTACCTTAAATCTTTCGTAGATTTTCGAATTTTATCAGTTATAACTTATAAATTTGGGTTTTCAATGCAAAATTTCAGTTATAACTGATAAATTTTGACTTTCAACACTAAATTCCAATTAAAAATTTCAGCCCCTTTCTTGGACTGAGACCTTTTCTATTCTTTTATCGCTTCTACCATTTCTTTAACATATTCCTCAACATACTTAGGTGCATCTTTTCCATACTTCTCAACAATCTTCACAATGGCACTACCAGCGATTGCAGCATCAGATTGATCTGCCATTTTTTTAGCTTGTTCAGGTGTTGAGATTCCAAAACCTACCGCAACTGGAACATCTGTGACTTCCCTTACAAGATTTACCATAGCTGAAATATCTGTTGTAATCGTAGAACGCACACCTGTTACACCTAATGAAGATACGCAATAAATAAAGCCACCTGCATCTTTGGCAATCGTTTGAATTCTTTGATGACTAGTTGGTGCAATCATGCGATCCATTTGCGAACTTGTTGTCGCTTAGTTTCCACCATCCTAAGCTCTCTTTAGACACATTTTTTCGTTTGATCTCCGCTTCATCGGTTTTGTTGGGAATATAGTAATATAAATGTAAATGGCTTTTGATATATTTCACACATTTTTTCATTTATTTACAAAAAAATACGCCCTAATAATTAGGACGCCATTTCTTCATAACCATCATCTGTTTTTTTGAATAATGGAAGTTTCTTTAAAAAGACAATATCCTCTCGATTTGCAGCATTGCCCTCAGCTAATAATGCTGCTTTTTTTACGACATTCGCCCCTGCATTTTGAGCTAGAACTTCTAATGCATGTAAAGATTCTCCAGTTGAGATTACATCATCAATGATGCAGATTCTTTTATTATTAATTTTATTGGCATCCACACCATCCAAATATAAGTGTTGTTCACCAGTTGTCGTAATCGAGTGAACTGATGCACTCACAACATCTTTCATATATGACTTTGTACTTTTTCTTGCCACAATAAATTCATTTAATCCAAGACACTTACTGACTTCGTAAGCTAATGCAATCCCTTTTGCCTCAGCTGTTAAAATCGCATCCACTGGTCCAATCATTTCAGCAAGTTTTGGTGCACTTGCAGCTACAAGTTCTGTATCGCCTAAAACGACAAAGCTTGCGAAAGCCATTGTTTCATTGATCGGGATAAATGGGAGTGTTCTTGTTACTCCACATAATTCCATCGTATATTCTTTCATATTCTCCTCCAATTAGATTCCTAACATTCTAACAACAATTCCTGCAACCATGCCTAAGAATGGATTTGTGACTGCAGTTACAACTAATGTTGAACCTCCAACTGCAGCATTTGCGGCTAGAGCTGCTGGTGCATCGAGTGCTACTGTTTTAAAAATACCTAATACGAATAAGAAACCGGCAATAGAAGATGCGGGTACATATTTACTAATTTTAGGAAGAACACCCATGATTAGAATTACGCCTATCACAATCATCATGGCAACACCGGCCCATACTGGGTGTGGTGCACTTGCGGTTGCAGAAATGATGGATTCAACTGGAGCTCCGCCAAAGAAAGAAGATCCCATATCGGCTAATGATGAAATCAATGTTAAGTGATCCACATTATAGTTTCCACTACTTGCCATACTTGCGGTAATTGAACCAAAAGATATATTTGAACCAATATTAAGACAAACCATTCCTAAAGCACCCATAATAACATTTGTGTTGATTGTGAATTTTTGTCGCATGAATTTATCATCAACAACCACAATGTTTTCTTTTTCCTTCTTGAAAATCGCATTAGCGATACATGAAGCCACAACAGAAATTACGATTGTATAAACTAAAGTATTACTATCGTTTCTTGTGATGAAATAGGTAATCAATGCAGCCGCAAGAGAAACTCCACCAGCTAATTTATCCTTTTTAATCATATCCATAGCTGCTTTTGTCAAGATAATACCAACACCGGCCATCATACCAAATGCGATGTCTTCTCCAATGAAATCTACAATTTTTGTCAACAATCCAAAAGCTCCAATCAATGCCATGATTACAGCACCAAAGAAAATCATCGTACAACGCTCTGAACGATCCTTCCCTGCGCTACCAGCATATGTGATTGTTTCTGCCTGAAATGAAATAGGGGCTACACTTTGTGTTAGTGTATTCCCAATAGCTCCAATAAAGAACGCCATTGCGGTTGGAATCGATGCGAATCCAAATGTAAGTGCCAATAGTCCTTGTGGCAATCCATTTAAAACAACGCCAATAATTGCCAAAATGTCAGTTAAGATGTTTGTCATAATATCTTTCTCCTCAAAAATAAAAAACAATTGTATTATAAGCAAAATATAAATATATTAATATTACTATTTTTACTTATGTTATATAATATTTTTATTATAGGAGAAAAATTATGACACTTGATTCTTATCGTAACTTTGTAGCTATTGTAGATTGTGGAAGTATTTCGGCAGCATCCAAACAATTGTTGATTGCCCAACCTTCTTTGAGTAATCAATTAAAAAACATTGAAAAAACATATGGAGCTAAACTCATTCATCGTGGAAGTCGAAACATTGAATTAACAGAAGCGGGTCGTATTTTTTATACGAAGGCTCGTGAAATTTGTCGTATTGAAAATAGTATTAGTACTTCACTTTCTAGTCAGAATACAGGCTATAGAGAACAATTGAAAATTTCTATTCCAGCAGGAAACTCTGTTCATTACATTCATAAGTTATTCGAAGATTTTGTGAGCAATCACCCTGATATCAATTATGATGTTTATGAAATTGCCAGTGATTTTGTGGTTCCCAATGTTTTAAACAACATTACAGAGATTGGCTTGGTTCGTGCAAGCATCCCTCAATATGGGGCATTGGAAACTTTTCCATATGAAAAAGATGATATTGTAGCTGTGATTCCTAAGGGGCATCCTTTATCCAAGAAAACTACGCCTATTGAAATTGAAGAATTTCATGGCATCCCTTTAGCAATTCCTTTTGATATTTCAAATACAGTTTACACTGTGTTTGGTCAACATGCCGTTGCGTACAATGTTGCGATTATCACTTCCATTAACGAAACGGCAATCGAATGGGCACGTACATTTAACACAATCGCAATCATCCCTTTTTCTGATGCGGATACAAGACATACTATGGATATGGTTATTCGCCCTATTCATGATCCAGGTATGTATATTTCAAGTGTATTCTTGATTCGAAAAGATCGTGAATTGTCTTTTGCAGGTAAATTATTTTTAGAAGAAATTGGCGTTTTGAAGTAAATCATATTGACTTATCATTTATGTAATATATAATTAAATTAACGGTAAACATTAATTATTTAATGTTAGGAGGTAATATCATGAATGATAGGTCTAAAGATTTATTAAAGAAAATGTGCTCTGTTTTAAAAGTCGTTCGACAGGTTTGTTTAATCTCTTTTGCGTTGACAATTGGACTAAGCTTATTTTATGCCTTCAACAAAGATGTATATAATACTCTATTTGGAAATATAAGAATTGACTATCTTCAATTGATTTTTAAAGATGATGCTGCTTTACATAAAGATAGCATGTCCATGTGGTTACCATTGATTTTATTAATCACCGCTATATTTATATTCATCATCTATAAATCTATACAAACAATTGAATCCATTTGTACGATTACGATGGATCACACTCCATTTGATGTTCGTGTTTCTAATCACATCAAAAGCCTTGCCAAGTATATTCTTGCAGGTGGTATTGTCTTTAATATTCTTGAAGTATGTCGTGTTATGCAATTTAAACAAACCATCAACTTCGATCTACTTTTCAACACTAAATATGTTACACAAATCAATTTTGATATTCGTCTTCACTTAAGCTTCCTCGTTTTTGCAACTCTAATCTATTTGTTATCTTATATATTTAGATATGGACAAGAACTACAACAATTGAGTGATGAGACATTGTAATTATGGGTAAGATTATATTACGTTTAGATCGCGTTATGGCCGATCGAAAAATGAGTTTAAAAGAGTTGTCTGAAAAAGTTGGCGTCAGCAATGTCAACTTGTCAAAGATGAAAACGGGTAAGATTTCTGCGATTCGCTTCTCTACTTTAGAAGCTATTTGCGAAGTGTTAAATTGTCAACCTGGTGATATATTGGAGTATGTAAAGGACGATAAAAAGAGCTAAAACTAGCAATGTCATTAAGTTAAGAGACGACGAACCATCCAGATACTATTGTCTGGATGGTATTATTATTTGAAGGCACGCCAAAAATTGTAGTATTGCTACTACATTTTAAAAAATATATAATATTAGTTGTTAATCATATCGATAGTTAAAAGATACCGGTGATTTGGC
>OLNL01002886.1_pt1 | contig 12265 bp, 8 predicted proteins | sample 1672181 | NCBI WGS metagenome assembly OLNL01 (sample SAMEA3136656, study PRJEB25190) | human gut metagenome | biome: human gut; feature: human-associated habitat; material: faeces | place: Austria | collected 2013
GCCCTTCTTTGTGTTTTTAATCTTTGTCATGATTATAGTTCCCCTTTGGGTGGTGTACAGGTTATTTTTGGAGGAAATTTCGTGTGGAGAATTGTGTTTAGACTTGGAGAATAGATGACTTTCGTGATTTATAAGTGTGTAATTATTGATATTAATATTAGAAATAGACAGTTATTACAAATCCATAGTCCACTGGACCGAAAAATTCTTCTGATTTTACCTCATCTGCACCTGCGGTTTTTCAGATTTTTAATAAATCTTACCAACATAAGGACATGTAAAAATTTTAATATCAGTAAAGAAGATACGATCCGGAATCTTATGAAAGAATTTTCTTTATCAGAACCGGAAGCTGTCAGCTATGTAAAAAAATACTGGTAAACCAGCGAAGAGAGTCTTTGATTATATTGATCAGAGGCTCTCTTTTTGATAGTTTTCTTTTTCCCTGCGATTATTTTCGGTGGTTAGATTCCACCGAGGCACAAAACATAAAAAATGCCAGATCTCAGGGGAAACAGACGGGATAAATCTGTTTCTGAAGTCTGTTATAGAAATAATATTATACCCGTTCGGGATGATTTGGCATAGAAATATATAAATTATACCCGTTCGGGATTTTTTATATAATCCACTTGAAATTATACCCGAACGGGATTAATATGTTTAATATGAGTACAATTGGAGATTATATAAAAAAAGAAAGAAAAAAAGCAGGGCTGACGCAGGAGGATTTTGCAATCCGTTCCGGACTTGGACTTCGTTTTGTAAGGGAATTGGAACAGGGAAAAGAAACGGTGCGTCTGGATAAAGTGAATCAGGCACTGGCAATGTTTGGGAAAGAAGCTGTACCAGGAAAAAAGGAGGAATAGCAGGTGGAGTCAGAATATAGAAAAGGATATGTATATATTCAAAATCATTTTTCCGGAATTATTGCAGAAACTGAGGAAGGGTATATTTTTACTTATGACCAGGATTATCTGGACAGAGAAGATACAGTGGCAGTAAGCCTGACACTTCCATTACGTCAGGAGCCTTATGAAACAACCATATTGTTTCCTTTTTTTGACGGACTGATTCCGGAAGGATGGCTTCTGGGGGTGGTCAGCCGAAACTGGAAAATCAACCAGAAAGACCGGTTTGGCTTACTGTTATCTGCCTGCAGAGACTGCATTGGCGATGTTTATATCAGGAGAGAAAAGGTATGAAATGCTTGTGTTGTGGAAAGTCAATAACAAATAGTGCAGCGAATGTGGAAAAAGAATGGTGCTGGCACAAAAAGTGTGTAAAGAGATTTTTTCAGACAGATGAATTACCAATCTTGGATATTACGAAAGACCAACTGGAAATACTGGCAAATGAGACGGTAAATGAGGGACTTACCGTGCCGGGAGTTCAGAAAAAGCTTTCCCTGCATTTATCAACAGATCTTAATGCAAGACTTACAATTGTGGACTATCCAACAGGATATATCCTGAAGCCGCAGACGGAAGAATTTCATAATATGCCGGAATTTGAGGATCTGGCAATGCGTCTCGCAGAAATTATGGGAATCCGGACGGTTCCCCATGCTCTTATAAAAATGAATGATGAATACGCGTATATTACGAAAAGGATAGACCGGGAAATATCAGAAAAAGAGACCAAACTATATGCCATGGAAGACTTCTGCCAGCTGTCTTACAGACTGACGCAGGATAAATATAAAGGTTCTTATGAACAATGCGGAAGAATCATAAAAAAATATTCTGCAACACCGGGCTTAGATCTGTCAGAGCTGTTTCTGCGTGTTATTGGATCTTTCGTTATGGGAAATTCAGATATGCATTTGAAAAACTTTTCACTAAAGGAAACGGAGCCTGGCAGCAGAAATTTCCAATTATCAAAAGCATATGATATGCTTCCTGTTAATGTGATCATGCCAGAAGATAAAGAACAGCTGGCACTGACAATAAATGGAAAAAAACGTAATATTCATAAGAAAGAATTTCGGATACTGGCAGAATCCTGTGGAATCCCATTAAATTCTGCGGAACGTATGATGAAAAAAGTATGCTCATTAAAGACAAAACTTTTTGCACAGATAGAAGAATCTTACTTGTCAGCAGAGCAAAAAGAGCAAATAGAGGAACTTATTTCAAAAAGGCTTGATATTTTGAGTTAGATAAAAGGCTGTTCACATTGCCAAAGAGTATCGTTTGTTTTATACTGAAAATGATAGAAAGAATAAATGAATTTATATGTCGCAGACAATTAATACACTGTTTATTGCTTTTTTCAATTGAAGCAGGGGACTTACTTGATTCGGTTAAATGGAATATAAACAATGTCAAAAATGGGAAAAGGAGGGCGAAAATCCATGGGATTTTATCTGAACAGTGCAGCACCGGGTGCATTATACAAAAGCGAAACTGAGAACCCCTATTTTGTAGATAAATCACAGCTGCTGGAAGAGATGATTCCTTTTGTACAGCAGGGTAATAAGCACATCTGCATCACCAGACCGCGGCGGTTTGGAAAAACGGTTATGGCAAACATGATTGGTGCCTTTTTTGGAAAAGGCTCCGACACACAGAATATATTTGATGCTTTGCAGATTTCAGCTTCGCCGTTATACGAGGATAATCTGAATCAGCATAACCTTATCTATATAGATTTCAGTAAAATGCCTGCGGAATGTTCTTCTTATACCGCATATATTTCAAGAATTGAAAAGAGATTAAAGATGGATCTGTTAAAGGATTTCCCGGATGCAGAGTGCAGCATGGAAGATGCCTTATGGGATATTCTGGACAGTATTTTTGATGTGTATCATGGACAGAAATTCCTCTTTGTCATGGATGAATGGGACTATATTTTTCACAGAGATTTCGTATTGGACGAAGACCGGAAACGATATCTTCAATTTCTGAGCAATCTTCTGAAGGATCATGCCTATGTGTCCATGTCCTATATGACCGGAATCCTGCCTATTTCCAAATATTCCAGTGGCTCAGAGCTGAACATGTTCATGGAGTTTAAAATGACTTCCATGGCGATGTTCGGGGAATATTTCGGTTTCACAGATGAGGAAGTAGATGTTCTCTATGAAAAATATCTCCATCTATGCAAAGATCCTCAGGTTTCCAGAGAGGGTCTGCGTGAGTGGTATGATGGATATTTCACGGCCTCCGGCAGGCGTCTCTACAATCCAAGATCTGTAGTGATGGCGCTGCGGTTCAATCAGCTGTCAAATTACTGGACCAGCTCCGGGCCTTATGATGAAATTTTTTATTATATACGAAATGATATAGAACACATACGGGATGACCTGGCGCTGATGATTTCAGGAGAGGGAATCGATGCCCGGGTGGAGGAGTTTGCAGCTTCTGCCATGGATCTGCGAACCAAAAACCAGATCTATTCGGCTATGGTGGTCTATGGACTGCTGACCTATACAAAGGGAAAAGTATTTATTCCAAACAGGGAATTAATGTTCAAATATGAGGAGCTTCTGCGCAGTGAGAAAAGCCTGGGTTATGTCTACCGTCTGGCTAATATTTCTGACCAGATGCTAAAAGTAACCCTGTCCGGTGACACCGACCGGATGGCTGAGATCCTGCAGTTGGCACACAATACAGAAACACCGATCCTTTCTTATAATAATGAGACGGAACTGGCCGCGGTAGTGAATCTGGTATACTTATCTGCCAGAGACCGATACCGGGTGGAACGTGAAGATAAAGCAGGTAAAGGATTTGTAGATTTCATTTTTTATCCGGAAAACCCGGCAGATACAGGGCTGATCCTGGAATTAAAAGCAGGTCACTCACCGGAAGAAGCAATCCGGCAGATCAGGGAAAAACAGTATGCGCTCCGCTTTAGGGGAAAGCCTGGGGAAAAGGAAAGATACACCGGGCAGATCCTGGGTGTGGGAATCAGTTATGATAAAGACACAAAAGAACACCATTGTAAAATAGAACAATTGTAATAGCAACCATTCATGATAAAAACCATCCCGACTATGTATATTATTCATATAGCTGGGATGGTTTTATGTATGGGTAAGGAATTTTATGTTATATAAATTTTAGAATTATTTTATGTGGAGATTATTATCTTTCCGATTATTTTCGGTGGTCAGACCCCTCCAGATCTATTTTATCAGAGCAGAGGGTTATTGGCCAGAGGGAAGTTTGGGATATGAAAGGCATACGAAAAACTCCAGCCATTTCTGGCTGGAGCTTTTCTTTTAGGAATCTGTATTAATTACCCAAATGGATTATTTAACAGTTACTGCTTTGCTGTTGGACCATTTGCTGAATACTTTGCTTCCGTTTTCGGATGTTCTATTGAAAGAGTGAACGCCTGCATAGTATTTACCAGCTGGTACGTTCTTGAATGTTGCTGTTACAACATTTCCTTTGATGTTTTTCTTTACAAGTGTTCCGTAGTCTACCGGACGTTTTTCTCCGTTTACTTTCTTAACTGCGGAACCAAGAACTACATCATATCCTGTTGCATCTTCAGATACTGTGTATGTTACAGTTACTGTGCTTCCTTTCACCTTTACGCTCTTAACGGTTGGTGTGGAAGGTGTTGTAGCTGTTACTGTGAACTTAACGATGTTGGACCATTCGCCGAATACTTTCTTTCCTTCAGCGTTACGTTTCCAAGCGTGGCAGTATGCATAGTAAGTACCCTGCTGTACATAGTGGAAGTCTGTGTTTGTCTTCAGAATGTTCTTGCTTACACCTACACGGCCGTTCTTGTAGTCTTCTTCTGTAGCAATTACATAGTCATATCCAACTGCTTCATCTACTTCGCTGGAAAGTACAGGTGTTACAGTGTTGCCTTTAACAACTACGTTAGCGATCATTGCCTGACCAACTTTTGCAGACTCTAATGTGATTTCTTTAGAACCTGTGTATTTCTTGCTGTCGGCTTTAGCTGTTACAGTTACTTTCTTTCCATCTTCGCTGAATTTAGCATCATACTCTGTAGCAGGAACGATAACAGTACCGTTCAGTACAGTTACGTTGTTATTCTTGTCAACGCTTACTGCTGTGTTCTTTAAGTCTTTCTTTGTTACTTTCCAGTTAAGTGTAGCTGTAGCTGTAATTCCGTTATTGTTTTTATCGCCAGTAACATAGGCACCTTTACCTTTAATGATAACATGAGCATTTGTATAGTCACCAATTTCAGTAATAGGAGTATTGCCCTGAACAGCTTCTACTGTATAATCAGTACCCTGAACAAGTCTGTTATCTTTTTCATCATAAACAACTACTTCTGGTTCTACCGGAAGACCACCAGCATATTCTACATTAGCAATTTTCTTAATCTGAGCAGATGTAATTGTTCCTTTTGCTCCAATATAGAAGTTCATAGAAGCAATTGCAACTGGTTTACCATCTTTATCAGTAGTTGCATGATTGCCAATTCCGTATGCTACAACAGAAGCTTTACCTGCATCTACATTGTTTGTGTATTCCAGTCTATAATCTTTACCTTCAGTAAGAACTTTATTATGTTCATCAACAACTACATATTTCTTTTTGAAGGAATCAATAGTAATTGCTTTTCCAGTATAATATGCACCTGTAACATCTGTGTCAAGTGTTAATGTTGTTGCTGGAGTTGTTGGAGCTGTATATACAGGATTAAGTTTTTCTGCAAAGCAAGCGGTTAACTGATTTGGAGTTACCTTAAATGTTCCTTTATATTCACCCTCAACATTTTTGCTTCCGTCTAATGCTTTAAGAGTGAAGTTGTAAGTACCTGCTTCAACTGCCTCGTCATATGTAAATGTATAATCACCTTTCTTCTCAATCGGATCATATGGATTTAACGAAACAGAGCCAATTGTAACAGAAGCAATTGTAGGAGTTACGATAACGCCAGTATAACCGTATTCACCCTTAGTTGTTAAAGTAACTTTTGCATTTGCAAGGTTTGCTTTCTTGATTTCATACTCAAGAGTAAGAGATCCTGTATAGTTGCTTCCAGTAACAGCAGTAATAGTAACTAATGCTTTACCTGCATTAATATTATTCTTGCTAGAAACTTTATAATCTTTTCCTTCAACTAATACAATATCGCCATCTTTTACAGTTAATTTAGGACTAATGCTTTCGCCAGTATATACATAGTTTCCTTCGATTGTAGCAGTGCAGTTCTTGAGATCCTTGCCAACAATATTAGAAACTACGCCTTCTAAATAATCATATCCTGTTGTATTTGTTGCTTTTCCAGCATTTGTGATATCATAGTTCTTATTGTTGAATACAACTGTAGCCTCAGCAGTATCACCTACTTTTGTTCCTTTTTTGGTTGTTGTAACAGTATACTCGCTAGCTGGAACATCTTTTTTGTCAGCTGTCTTTACTGATACAGATGCATCATAGCTGTTCTTTCCTGCAACATAGGAAACATTGTTTCCAGTGATTGTTGCCTGTGCTTTAGCAATATTAAATTCATAGCTGAAAGTTCCGGTATAGTTACCTTTGAATACGAAAGTAACCTTAGCTATTTTGCTCTTATCTGTCTTGGTAACACCTTTTACAGCATCAGAATCTGTATTGTTGCTATAAACTAAATCATAATCTGTTCCTAATACAAGTTTCACGTCACTTGTTGTAGCAGAATTAGAAAGAACAAGATTAGAGAAAGCTTCTTTTAATGGTTCCTGTGCAGTTCCATTATATACAAGACCTGTTAATTTACTGTTAATGTAAGTTGATACTCTTGTTTCGTCTAATGCTAATTTCACAGTAGACGGCTTATTTCCATCTTTGAAATCAAACCCAACTGGGAATGCAACATCAGTAGCTGTAACTACATTATTTACTACTGTAAATGCTGTAGTGAATGTACCTGTAACATTTGTAACACCTTTCTTTGGTGTAATTGTAAATGTACCATTTCCAGGTGCAGCGTTATTTGTTGTTTCATATTCCACATCACTTGTCGGAATCACATCGGCATATTTATATGTCTTTCCAGTAGCCTTATCTGTAAATGTTACATCTTTTGTAGGATCTACCGCTACATTTGCTTTTTTAGTAGCTACATTAACAGTATATTTTTCACTTAATTTGCTTAAGTCAAATGCAGTTACTGTGTAGTCACCAGATAATAAATCAGCTGTTACAGTTCCTGTAAAATTGTTGTTTACTGTTTTTTTGTTGATTGTAGCACTATTAACTAATGTGACAGTAAGGTTAGATTTATCATATTTACCAACATTACCATTAGCTGCAGTTACATTATATAATTCAGATGGAAGTGCTTCACCTGTATATTTATCAATTACTTTTACAAGAGATTTTACATCACCATTGTATGCAACTGTTCCAGAAACAGTAACTGCTAAGTTAGTTGCATCAGCTGTTGCTGGTGTAATGGTAAATGTTCCACCTTTAGCTGTTCCGGTGTATCCTTCTGATTCAACACCTACAACATTATAATCATATGAGCCAACATTTTTTGCTTCAGTAACATCTGCATACTGTATGGTTACTTCAGAAGTTGATCCACCAACTGTAAAGCTACTTCCAGAAGGTGCAGTGATTGTTACATCTGGGTTCTGAACTTTTCCATTATATGTTTTGGATGCAGTTCCTCCACTTGTAATAGCACATGCCCACTTTGAAATATCTACTGGCTGAATTACAGAATTGAACTCACATACTGGGTTAGTATCGTTGGCTACATATACTTTTACAGTAACGTTTCTGTCTGTTTTATATGAGTTAAGACCATATTTAACTGTCTTTAATGCATTTACTAAAGAAGAATCAGTTTTAGTATCCACAGTTGTAAGTAATCCACCATTTCCAGCGTATACCTCTGCTTTAGCCCAAGGTGTAACAACACCATCTTTATTTTCGATTGTAAACTCTGCAGTTTTGTTTTCTGGTGCTTCTAATGTAAGTCCTGTATTCCAGTCTACTTTTTTGAGGGATAAGTTTGTTTTTACTGTATAGTTTTCGTTAGCCTGTGCAGTAGAAACTTCTTCAGCAGCGTCATCAACAACTGGTGCGTCTACTGTTTCATCAGAAAATGCTTCTGTATCTTCTGCAACTGGAGCTGCAGCTTCGGATGTTACTGCTACGTCAGAACCATCGCTGAACTCAGCAGCCCATACCGGCACATTAGAAGTAGCAAGCATTGCAACAACAAGTGACATACTTAATGTCTTTTTTGCCATGCCCTTCTTTGTGTTTTTAATCTTTGTCATGATTATAGTTCCCCTTTCCTTAATATAACTATTTCTTTTTGGGTAAAGATTCCTAGACATAATCTGTCTGTTATGGTTAATAATAGTGCTTCAACCACTTTTTGTCAAGTGTAATGCTTAAGAATTTTACGATTTTTTTAAATTTTCCCGCGTGTTGAAGCATTTAATTTCCTTGATTTTTCCTATATAAACCCAACAATTTGTTACATGTTGAGATGATTTTCTGAAATTGTCACAAGATGATGTATTTCTATATGTATTTACAGCCAACAGTCCCAGAGAGCTGTCTCTCCGGGACTATTGTCAAGTACATGGTCTGCCTATTTTATCTTTCGGATTGCTTCCTGACCAAAGCCTGTTGCATTCCTTTTCGTATCAATTTTTCCGATTCCAGTTCCAGAACTTCTCCACCTATAGTTTTCTCCAATCCTTTCTTTGTTTTCTCAGAAGTTCCAAAAACAATCCTCTTTTATCAAGAAAAGTTTTTATAGAATTCATTACAAATGCTCTTCCTCTTTTATTTTCTGTACCTGTTCCAGAGATGTCTGTGTATCATCTGCAATTTCCTCTAAAGATCGGTCCCCTTTTTTCAACAAATGAATTACCATGTCCTTTTGAACCCCTACCCTGATTTCTTTTATCAATTTGTCTGTTTTTAATTCCAATACCTTTCCACCCATAACTTTGCCAAATCCCTTCTTTGCATTTTCAAAATCTGCAAAAATATAATCTGCTATTCGTATAATCACTTCTATGAGATACCGATATTGTGTTTCTTTACCCTGATTTAACAGGTTTTCTTCCAATTTCTTTTCAATCGCGGAATATTCATCTAACAATTCCTGTAATTGTTTACTGTTCTGTTCCAGTTTCTTTTTGCTCTTCTCATATCGCATAATGTAAAATGGAAGCAGTAAAAACAATTTTTTCTGAAAAATAGTATCCCTTGTATATTTTTCCACATAGACTGCCGGCAGACTATATTTCAGTGTCTGTCCGTCCGGCATAATAATTTCCAGCGTTAGATTGTCTTTTCTTCCTTTTCCCCGTAAGTATATCACGCAGGAGTGCGGAAAATACATCCGGTATATGCCATTTTCCATTTTTGCGTCTTCCAGACCAATGGCAAAATCATATAATTGGTATGTCTGCCGGATAACTTTTACCAAACACTTCATTGATCAGAGGAATTACTAATTCTGGCATTTTCTCCAGCATTGTTCTGAAAACATCATCAAATATAGTATTATCTGCCATTTGGCTTTCCTTTCCTGGTTGTTATGTATCGTCCGCTTTTGTATTTTGAAAGCCTGTGTTCTCTTGTATTTTGATCATGTTTTCGGGTGTGTTCTTAATTCCCGGCATTCCAGTACAGCGAAAAGTCAAGCGGATATTCGCTGTACTAGTTTCCGGAAACTTTATCTTTTGTGCAAAGTCTGTTGTATTTTCTATCACCTTCTCTGCACTTTGTTTCTATATATTTTATCAGATATTATCTATACTTTCTATATATTATCTGTATCTCTTTTACAAAAATCTAATATGACAGCAAATACATTGAACCCTGGTGTTTTACGCAAAAAAATCCCCGGCAGTACTACTATCAGGGCTGTACTGCCGGGGATTTGCTGATTTTATCTGTTTATTTCTTTCTCACAATCACCTTGTCCAGATGCCAGATATCATCCACGTATTCCTGGATGGTTCTGTCGGAGGTGAATTTACCGCTGCAGGCGGTGTTGAGGAGGGCTTTCTTTGCCCAGCCTTTTTCATCTTTGTATGCTTCTTCTACGCGCTTCTGAGCGTCTGCGTAGGAGCGGAAGTCTGCAAGGATGAAGTAGCGGTCTGCTCTGTCTGTGTTCTTGTTGGTGAGCAGGGAATCGTACAGGTCGCGGAAAAGCTCTGTATCGCTGGAGAAGGTTCCGTTGATGAGCTGCATCAGTACCTGACGGATTTCTTCGTCTGTGTTGTAGATCACGTTTGGATCATAGCCGCCGTTGTTCTCATAGTTGATAACTTCGTCGGAGCTTAATCCGAAGATAAATGCGTTCTCTGCGCCAACTTCTTCTACGATCTCTACGTTGGCACCGTCCATGGTTCCCAGTGTAGGTGCACCGTTGAGCATAAATTTCATGTTACCTGTACCGGAAGCTTCCTTGCTGGCTGTAGAGATCTGCTCGGATACATCTGCTGCCGCAAAGATAATCTCTGCGTTGGATACACGGTAATTTTCAATAAATACAACTTTAATCTTTCCGTTAATAGAAGCATCGTTGTTTACCACATCTGCCACGGAGTTGATCAGTTTGATGATCTTCTTGGCAGTAGCGTATCCTGCAGATGCTTTTGCACCGAAGATAAAGGTTCTTGGGTAGAATTCCATTTCCGGATGCATCTTGATCTGGTTGTACAGATAGATTACATGGAGGATATTTAACAACTGACGTTTGTACTCATGAAGTCTCTTAACCTGTACATCGAAGATGGAATGAGGATCTACTTCTACCCCATTGTGCTCCAGGATGTATTTAGCCAGGCGCTCTTTATTCTTAAATTTAATATTCATGAATTCCTGGAGTGCCTTTTCATCATCTGCATAAACCTTCAGTTTCTTTAACTGGGACAGGTCTGTGATCCAGTCTGGTCCGATATGCTCTGTGATCCAGTCTGCCAGAAGCGGGTTTGCATGAAGGAGGAAACGTCTCTGAGTGATACCGTTAGTCTTGTTGTTAAATTTCTCCGGCATCATTTCATAGAAGTCTCTCAGCTCCTGATTCTTCAGGATCTCTGTGTGCAGACGGGCAACACCGTTTACAGAGTAGCCTGCTGCGATTGCCAGATGTGCCATCTTCACCTGTCCGTCATAGATGATCGCCATCTTTTTGATCTTCTCATAGTTGCCAGGATATTTTGCCTGGATTTCTGCGATAAAGCGGCGATTGATCTCCTCGATGATCTGGTATACACGTGGAAGCAGTCTGGAGAACAGCTCGATAGGCCATTTCTCAAGTGCCTCGGACATGATGGTATGGTTGGTGTAGGCAACGGATTTGGTTGTGATCTCCCATGCTTCGTCCCAGCCAAGCCCCTCTTCGTCCATGAGGATACGCATTAACTCAGCTACTGCTACAGTTGGATGGGTATCGTTCATCTGGAAGGTTACTTTTTCATATAATTTATGAATGTCATCGTGTTTCTTCTTATATTTAGCGATTGCTTCCTGAAGGCTGGCAGATACAAAAAAGTACTGCTGTTTCAGTCTCAGCTCTTTACCTGCATAATGATTGTCGTTTGGATAAAGAACCTCTACGATATTGCGGGCAAGGTTTTCCTGCTCTACAGCTTTCTTGTAGTCACCCTTGTCAAAGGAATCCAGCTCGAAGTCTACGATAGGCTCTGCATCCCAGATACGGAGAGTATTTACCACATCATTGTCATAGCCTGTGATCGGCATATCATAAGGAATGGCTTTTACTGCCTGGTATCCTTCGTGGATAAATCTGGTAGCACCTTTTTCTGCATCATATTCAGCTCTTACATAGCCACCGAAGTGTACTTCCTTGGCATATTCCGGACGACGGAGTTCGAAAGGATATCCGTTTTTCAGCCAGTTGTCCGGTACCTCGATCTGGTAGCCGTCTTTGATCTGCTGTTTGAACATTCCGTAATGGTAACGGATTCCACAGCCATATGCAGCATAGTTTAATGTTGCCAGGGAATCAAGGAAGCATGCAGCCAGTCTTCCCAGACCACCGTTTCCAAGTGCAGGATCCGGTTCCTGGTCTTCGATGCAGTTCAGGTCAAAGCCCAGCTCCTCAAGAGCTTCTTTTACTTCACCGTATGCACAAAGGTTGATGAGATTGTTGCCTAGGGCACGTCCCATAAGGAATTCCATGGACATGTAGTATACGATCTTTGGATCCTGTTCGTCATATGCTTTCTGTGTTTCTAGCCAGTTGTCAATGATAACGTCCTTAACTGTGTAGCTTACAGCCTGGAAAATCTGCTCCTGTGTAGCTTCTTCAATTGTTTTTCGATAGAGGAATT
>OLNL01002899.1_pt1 | contig 12209 bp, 11 predicted proteins | sample 1672181 | NCBI WGS metagenome assembly OLNL01 (sample SAMEA3136656, study PRJEB25190) | human gut metagenome | biome: human gut; feature: human-associated habitat; material: faeces | place: Austria | collected 2013
AATACTGGATGCCTTCGGTTTAAATGAAGGAAATGTGCGGTATCAGGCGAAAGAGATCGGAAATATTTTGCAGAACCAGTAAGAAAACGAAGGAGAAAAAGAGCATGGCAAGGATGAGAAGAAGCAGTGAACAGACCCTGGAATATAAGATTGAACAGGCAGAAGCCAAGGCCGCAAAAACAAGAGAAGCACATGAAAAAGCGGTTGATGAACTGAAAAAACTTTATGATATAAGAAAGGCATACCAGAGGGATGAACTGTTAAAAGCAATGGAAAACAGCAGCCGTTCTTATGATGAAATTCTGGCATTTATTACATCGGAAGATGCACCGGAGGACGAGAAAAAATAGGACTGAGTGATCCCACTGAAGGGTAGGAATGGCAAATTTAACCAGTTATTTGGAGTGTGTTTCTACCTTTAGGGGATTTATTTTCGGAAGTTCACAATTATCAAGCTCTTACAAAAAAGGCAATCATAAACAATTATGGAATAATTATTGATTATCCAAACAAAATCACTTATAATTTGATTCAAATAATATATATAGTGTAAACTTTTATGAGCTGTCATTCATCCAAAATCAAAGTAGCTCTTCAAGTTTGACATTATGTCATTTATGGAGTTTTTGTAGAAGAGAGGGATTATTGTGTGGAGATTAAAGAAAAATATATCCAATATTGCAATGATAGATGAAAATGGACAGACAATTTCATATGCAGACATACAGAAATTTACAGAACAAATGCGTATTATATGTACTCAAAGAGATATTGTATTGTGTTTGTGTAAAAATACTTTAGGTTCAATTATTGGATATCTTTCATTTATTGAGATTCGTATAGTTCCGATATTATTGGAAGATTCAATGGAAAAGGAGTTAATAAATAAAATATGTGAAGATTATACTCCGTATTATATATGGGCACCCCAAGAAATGAAATTTTCTGAATATTCTGAATGCTATACGGCGTTTGAATATCGATTATGGAAGCAAAAAGATGGAAAATTGCACGATTTACATCCTGATTTAGCGTTGCTTTTATCAACATCGGGAACAACTGGAAGCAGTAAAATGGTTAGAATAAGTTATGATAATTTGTATGAAAATACCTGCTCTATTATAGATTATTTAAAAATTTCAGAATTAGAACGCCCAATTACAGTATTACCTATGTGTTATGCATATGGCCTTTCAATTATTAATACTCATATTATGGCAGGTGCGACAATCATTGTAACAACGAAATCTATAATACAAAAAGAATTCTGGGATATTTTGTCATTCTATAAAGTTACATCAATTAGTGGGGTACCATATACGTATCAAATGTTGGAAAGGATGCAGTTTTGTAAATGGAATTTACCATATTTGAGAACGCTGACACAGGCCGGCGGAAAACTTCCTGAAGAATTGCAGTATTTATTTGCAGAATATGCCGCCTCTTTAAATAAAAAATTTGTAATTATGTATGGACAATGTGAGGCAACTGCAAGAATATCTTATTTACCTTCTGAGTATGCATTAACGAAGATTGGATCAATTGGAGTTGCAATTCCTAAGGGAAAATTGAATATTGTAAATGATCAGAAACAAGAAATAAAAGGGGCTGGAAAAGCTGGGGAAATACTATATAGTGGTCCGAATGTGATGATGGGGTATGCAGAAAATATAGAGGATTTAATACAGGGTGATGTACAGGGGGACTTTTTATTAACTGGTGATATTGGGTATATTGATAGAGATGGTTTTTATTACATTATTGGACGAAAAAAAAGAATTATAAAATTGTTTGGAAAAAGAGTTTGTTTAGATGAGGTAGAGAATTATTTAAAAGAAAAATATATGATAAATTGTGCATGTATTGAGAAAAAAGGAAAATTATTGACCTATTTAACGGACATCAATCAGAAAGAAATAGTTCAAGAAATACTGACTAAAAAATTTAAACTTCCTGCAATGGTGCTAGATATTCAAGAAATATATGAAATTCCTAGAAGTACTTCAGGAAAGATTTTATATTCACAATTGCAATAGTATAAAATGCTAATGATAAATTAAGGGAGAGAGCGATGTCGGCAATTAATTATAGTGAAAATGAAATACAGGCAATAGATGCTCTTATGAAAGCAAATCCAATATTTTTTACAAGAGAAATAGCTGCTATTTTGGTGTTAATGTTTGCAAGAGAATCATGTATGGCAAAGCAATCGTTAATAGCATTTTTAAGCAATTATCCATATTTGGGAGATAGACAACATGTTTCTGATGCATTAGATGAGCTCATAGATAAAAAATACCTTATTTTAGAGAAAGATATTTCTTCAGGATTTTACAAAGTAAAAATTAATGATCAAATTATTTCTATGTTGCAAATATCTTATGAGAATATCGCAGATTTATTGAAAAATAGCAGAGAAAAACTAGAGTGTGTAAAAACATATGGAAAAACAAACTCTAATGATAATTCTTCATTATTTTATCAAAGAATGCAGCAGGCACAAAGTGAAATATGTATTGTGTATATTGCCACAGAACCATATATTTCGACGGTGAGCGTATTAAAAAATATTCTTGCTAATGCAAATGTTAAAATAAAATTACTAGTTGCAGATGATGAAATATGTAAGAAATTGAGAGGAACAAATAGCCCGGCACAAAAATGGTATGATGAGTTTAAAGAGTTCAATAATTTTCAAATAAGAGTTTACAAAAAAATGGAGGGGGCTGAAATTGCGACAAGTACTTTGGTAGATCGGAAAATTTTGAGAATGACAGTATTTGATACAAAGAAGCAGAGAACTGCAGATGGATATATGCTTGAAGTTGCAAATGCGAAGGGATATGAAATGAATTTGATTCATATGCACTATAATAAATTTAATGCAATATGGAATTCAGCAGATATATATAAAGAAAACATAATTTTAAAACTTATAAAGAAGCCAGTATTTAAACATACTATAATTTGTATAATATGTTTGATTTTGTACTGGCGTGTTCCAAATGGAAAAATACCATCATTAATAATTCCAGCTGCTTTTGGTTTCTTTTTTGAAAAAATATTGGAAATAATACAAGAAAATTTAAAAAAATTTAAAAAAAATGAATAGGAGCATTTTATGTATAAAATTGGTGAGTTTTATGTAGACATTTTATCAAAATATAACCATGTGATTGCGCGTGCTGAAAAATATAAGTCAACATATACTGGAGAAGCAGATTTCTGTGTTATTCCTGATAGATGTGCTCCAATTGATCCTACCGTATATCCGGACAAAAATATTATGGAATATTGTTTATTGGGGGATAATTTCGCAGAGAAAGTGCTGGATTTTCAATCAGTAGTGATACATGCTTCTGCTATTTCTGTAGATAATAATGCTTATATTTTTTCTGCACCGGGAGGAACCGGAAAATCTACTCATACAAAATTATGGAAAACAGTACTTTGTAATAAACTAGTAAATTATATTAATGATGATAAACCTTTATTGCGGATACGACGAGGTAAAATAATGGCATATGGTACACCTTTTAGCGGGAAAACGGATAAGAACGATAATATTTGTGTTCCTGTAAAGGCTATATGTTTTCTAAAACAAGATCAAAAAAATTGGATATGTCCTTTATCTGAAAGAGATGCAAAAAAAAATTTTATTGAACAAACTTTAAAAGGCTTAAATAAAGATATGCAAATAAAATTAGAGCAAACAGTATCTGAAATTGTAGAAAGAGTTCCGATGTATGAAATGGGATGTAGACCGGACCGAGAAGCTGCAATAATGTCTTATAAAATACTATCTGGCATACAAAAGTTGAAGAAAGGAAATATTTATATTGGATGATAATTACAAGATAGAGTATATTAAAAAAATAGCAGTGTTGAATGTTTATGATTCACAGATTAGGGACTGGAGGGGAGGAGAGGAAGTTTCTTTTATTAAGGCAGTGCTTCCAGCTACAAAAGCTATGGAAGATAATATGATAAAATTGGGATATTTGAAAATTGATAGTAGATTTGGTTGTTACATAAATGCAAGTCTATATAGAAAAAAATATAATTATAGAACTCAATTTGAAATGGACATAAAAAATTTATATAGTAAAGAAATTTTTTTTATTGCAAAAGATATTTTTACAAATGATCCTAGATTTAATTTTCTAATAGAATACGATAAAGAAAGCTATAATATTAGACTAAAAAAATGGATACAAGATTCAGTATATAAATTTGTATGCACATATAATGGAAAATTAGTTGGTTTTATAATATTGGCACCACGAAATAAAACGATGCTGGAAGTTAGATTAGCGGCTATATTGCAGCGTTATAGAATGCTAGGATTGGGACCGGAATTGTATATAAAGGCATTGGAATTTTGCAACGAGTTGGGATATAAAGGACTATATGGAAGTATAGAAACAATAAATTTATCAGCAGTAAATCTTTATAGTTATTTAAATGGTAAATTTGTAGATGTAAAAGATACTTATTTAAAGAAGGTAAAATGATGGAACTTAGGGCCTATGATCAAATACCATTACGAATACTTACAACTAATAAATGTAATGGAAGATGTTATTTTTGTCACAATGAAGGAGTTTCTCAATTGTATGAAAAAAATATAACATTGGATATTTTTAAACAAGCTATTGCTGCTGCGCGAAAATATCAGATCAGAAAAATTGTTTTATCCGGTGGGGAACCTACTCTTTCAATGAATGTAGAATTTATGCTGCACTATGTGAAAGAAAACTATCCGGATGTTATGCTTTCTATGACAACAAATGGTGCAAATTTAGCACTTTTATTAAAAAGTGATTTAAATTTTGATAAAATAAATCTTTCAGTATCATCTTTTGATAGGAATGTCTACTCAAAATATCAGCGAGTCGAACCTTTAGCAATATTAAATATGTTATATGATAGAAAAATAAATGCTAGTGTTAATATAGTAGTTACAAAAGATAATTATAAAGAATTAAATAATATTATAGATTTTTGTATAAAAAAAAATTTATCAATAGAAATTTTATTTGAACTACGTAGTTATGATTTGCAAGAGATAAATGGACAATTATCTTTAATAAAGGAGATTGAAGATAGGTATGGCTATTTTTTTTGGAAAATAGATAATATTCCTTCTCTAAAAAACAATTTGTGTGGTAAAAGTAGTATAAATATAAAACATCCATATTTCAATAGATATTTTTCATGGGATTTCTGTCAGAAATGTAAAAATAAGAATGCATGCTTTGAAAGAGTATGTGCAGTAAGAGTTGACGAAGAGGGAAATATATTTCCGTGCCTGAATCATTGCATAAATGTTAAAGCTTTAACTGTTGAAGAAAGTATACATACATGTTATTCCAAAATAGATAAAGCAAAAATGACAAGAAATTTAAGTGAAATTTTTTCATTAGAAGATGTTTTGAAACCGGGACGGAAAGATGATTTGTTATAGATACCGATGGAAAAGAGGATTTGCTATGATAAGAAGCGAAATTATAAAAATAATTGGGGAAGTGCTTGGAAATAAAGAAGGCTTTTGGTTGATAACTGGAGCTGCAATGGTAATGTATGGTATAAAGTTAAACACAACAGATATAGATATTGGATGTACCGAAAATTTTTTTAGAGAACTTCAAAGCAATGGATATTCAGTTATAAAAAAAATGGTTATCCAAATAGAATACAAATTAATGATTTTATAGAGGTGTTAGAAGGAATAGAGGTAACAGATATTAAATATATTGAGGGTATTCCAGTATGTACGATTACAGATATTGTTAAATTTAAGAAAAAATTAAATAGAAAAAAGGATAGAGAGGATTTACAACGAATTGAAAATTACATACAACATATAAATATGAGAACAAGAAGGTTTCATGATATTTTGGATTATTGTAAAAAAAATGTGCCATATTATCAAGAACAACTGGAAAAAGTTGATATAGAAAACAAAGATATATTATTAGAATTACCAATTGTCGATAAGAAGCAATATGTAGAGAACTCAGAAGATTTTCTTTCGGAATTGATATGTAAGGACGATGTGGTGTGGGAATTTACAAGTGGATCTACTGGTCAACCATTGAGTATCTGTAAATCTAAAAGAGAACGTATTATTCAGGGATGGACACTTCAGACAAACAGACGTGAAAATGGATTAGCTTTGGATGGTTCAATAATGATTCGTTTTCACAATTATGTAAATGAATCTGCTAATAAAGAGATTTTAAAAGAACCAGTATTAATAAATGGGCAAATATATTTTCCAGTATTATATTTCAATGATGGTAATATAAAAAAATTATGCCAGTTATTGCAGAGATATGAAAAAGTATGGATTTATGGAACACCAAGTCAGGTATTTAAACTATGCGATTTGCTAAATGAAGGTTTTCCGCTTGAAAAAATAACATATATTGAGTTGTTTGGAGAAGTTTTATTTGGTCATCAGAAAGAAAGAATTCTATCAACATTTAAATGTCCAGTCAGAAACATGTATGGGTGCCATGAAGTTTGGGCAATTGCTTATGAATGTGCCTGTGGAAACATGCATATTTTAGAAAATAATGTAATATTGGAAATATTAGATAAAAATGGAAAAAATGTAGGATATAATAAAGAAGGAGAAATAGTTATAACAAGTCTGGTTCAAAGGACAATGCCATTTATTAGATATAGGATTGGAGATAGGGGAATAATAAGGAAATCAGAATGTCTTTGCGGAAAGACATCAGATATTTTAGAGCTAAGTGCTGCAAGAATAGCGGATGATATTCTTATGAAGAATGGAAAAAGAATTAGTTCTATTATTTTTTTACATGTTTTGATGTTAGTTAATCAGGAAAAGGTTATTATTAAACAATTTCAGATATATCAGCGAGATTATATGAAGTTTGAAATATTTATTGTTACATCTTTAAATCAAGAGAAGAAAAAAATAGAAACAATTTTTTGCCAGGTTTTAACTGATGTATTAGGGGGAAAAGTAGAACTAGATTTTAAATATGTAGAGAATATTGCAATTAATTCACAGACTGGAAAACAGAAATATTTTTTTCCGATGGAATCAATTTCGATAAAATAGAAAAATGCTCAAAATAGCATAAATATAAAAGAGAAGAAAGGAGACCAGCTATGAAAAGTCAAGTATAAATTAGCCAGAAATTCAGCTCTTTTGGCATCATAATAAGCCTTGAAAGTAGCGTTGTTTTTAACAACATTGTGAGCTGCATTTATAAGGGCATAGCGTAATACCCTTGAACCTCGCTTAGACATTCTGGTTCTCTGTGCCTGGAAATTACCAGACTGATGAACCGATGGATCCAGTCCGGCGAACGCAAGCAGTTTCTTTGGTTCTGAGAAACGGTGTATATCACCAATCTCACCAAGGATCATCCCGCCATTGATGAAACCAATTCCGGGAATGGTCATAATCACAGAGTGCAGGCAGGTGACAAGATTTGCCATTTCAAGCTCTGTGTGAAACAATTGGCTATCCAGTAACTCAATCTGTTCAATGGTGTGAGTTATCTGAATAGATAAAGAACTGTCATTGACACCGACAGACTTCTGTGCGAGAACTCTTAATTGTCTGGCTTTCTCCTTACCGAAATGGCCGTGGGAAGCAACTTCGAGAAGGTGAGCAAGATGGGTCATATGCATAGAAGCAATGGCAGTTGGTGTCGGAGCCTCTTTAAGGAGGGCATAGACAGAATTCTGATGCAGGCCAGATTTGAAGAAATACTGTAGTTCAGGGAAAACCTGATCCACATAAGAAGTCAGCTGTATTTTTAAACGGGTACGCTGCTTCACCAGTTTCTGACGGAATCTGCCGAGCTCTTTGAGTTCAATATAATCCAGATCATCCAGGGTCATGAATCGTAAGGAGTCCTGCATCATAAGGGTTTTAGCAATAACAAACGTGTCGACTTTATCAGTCTTAGTCTTGCGAACATTATTTTTACGCATAGAAGAAGTCTGAATCGGGTTTAGAACACACACTTTAAAGTCCTTGCTGATAAGAAAACGAACAAGGTTGTCACCGTAGTGTGCCGTTGACTCAAGACCTATGATGATGCTGTTCTGGTCAAGTGGTGCCAGTTTAGAAAGCAGCAGATAGAAGCCATCATAGTCATTTGTGAATTTGAACGGCTCAATGAGTATCTCGCCGTCGGAAGAAATCACAGCGGCGAAATGGTTAAGTTTGGCAATATCAATGCCGACGTAAATCATGAGGTTGTACCTCCCTTTCATAAAGTCTGATACCGTGGTATCCACCAACAATTATCATCGTAGACTTGATTGAAATAAGTACTCTGAGCAAACGCTCTGGCAACATCCAGCTAATAAACAATTCAGATAAAAGAGATGGCAATACACTCCTGTTGAGTAGTCAAAGCTACAGAAAAAAATCAAAAGTCACAGTATCTGAATGTATTAAACCACGAAACAAAAAAAGAAAGGAAGTATGTTGTTTTTGCTTCTAATAACATCATACAGGATATATAATGAATATAAATGATAAAATAAATTTTTTGGTAAAAAAAAATATGCCAGTAGATATTCCAAATTTAATAATTGATGATAGCACAGATTTAGTTGAGGATATCGGAATGGATTCAATTTGTTTTTTTGCTTTTTTGCTGGATTTGGAAGAGGAATTTAAAATTAATATGCTTTGCTTCGAAATAGATTCTTTAAAATTGGGAGATATTAAAAAAATTGTAGAAATTAAACTAAGTTAACTTATTGTGTTGGAGGTTTCGTTATGAGTAAATATCTCAAACAATGATTCAGACATTATAGCAGAAATCAGACTCGTTTACATGTTGACGTTTTTTTACAAAAAAGTATAATAAAGGCAATCATTTAATCCGGGAGGGATAATTATTTATGAAATATACATATCGACAAATCAAAAATCTTTTCATGCAGCAGAGCTACCTGGACTCATGGGAAGATTATGAACGAAGTTTGAATAAAGCAAATTTTATCAGATGGGATTATATTATTCTGACAGCGTCTAATGAGGCGCAGGCGGAGGTTTACCGAAGCCAGATTGAATATCGGCTGCAGAATCATCGTTTACCGGCAGACACCCATTATGCAGTTCTTCCGGATCCGGAAGGTAAGAGAGTAGGCTCCGGTGGAGCTACCTTTAATGTTATGCGTTATATTGCACAGCAGGAAGGAACGGATGCGGGGAATCCGTTTAAAGGAAAAAGAATTCTTGTAATTCATTCTGGTGGGGACTCCAAGCGTGTTCCTCAGTACTCTGTATGTGGAAAGCTGTTTTCTCCAGTACCAAGAGAGCTTCCTGATGGGCGCGGTTCTACGTTGTTTGATGAATTTGTGATTGGAATGTCTGGTGTTCCATCCAGAATCCGGGAGGGAATGCTGATTTTATCAGGGGATGTACTGCTTCTGTTTAATCCTCTTCAGATTGATGCAATGTTCCATGGGGCAGCGGCAATTTCCATTAAGGAGAGTGTAACTACCGGGAAAAATCACGGTGTGTTCCTGAATGATGGTCATGATCAGGTGAGTTTATTCCTTCACAAGCAGTCAGAAGAGCATTTGCGGGAAATGGGTGCTGTCAATGAGCACAACTGCGTGGATCTTGATACAGGAGCTGTGCTTTTTGATTGTGATCTTTTGCAGGCCTTGTTTTCACTGATATCTACAGATGGAGTTGTGGATGAGAAGAAATTTAATTTCTTCGTTTCGGAAGAGGCACGAATCAGCTTTTATGGGGATTTCCTCTATCCTCTGGCATCACAGTCCACGCTAGAGCAGTATTACAGAGAGGCTGCGGAAGGTGTGATCAATGATACCCTTCTTGCCTGCAGAAAGCAGATCTGGGAAGCTGTTCGTCAGTTTAGTCTGAAGCTGATTTGCCTGTCTCCGGCAGAGTTTATTCATTTTGGTACAACGACAGAGCTCCGTAATCTGGTTACCAGTGATGTGGATGATTACGAGTTCTTAAACTGGAAAAAGAAAGTTCTGTCTACCGGAGCAGAGGAGAATGATTCTTTTGCCGCCCATAATGGTTATATTGGACATGCAGCTGTGATTGAGCCGGACTGTTATATTGAAAACAGTTATGTCCTTGGCAAAAGTATAATACATAAAGGCGCAGTGATTTCTAATCTGCATTTACGTGACGTGGAGGTGCCAGAGAATACAGTATGGCACGGGATTACTCTGCAGAATGGGAAAAGACTGATTCGTGTATATGGTGTCAGCGATAATCCTAAAGGACGATTATCCGAAAAGGCTGGATATTTGCATACCACCTTGGAGCATTTTATTCAGTTAAATAGACTGGACTATTCGGATTTGTGGGCAGATCAGGAAGACTATCTCTGGTTTGCAAAGCTTTATCCGGTATGCGATTCCGCCGAAGAAGCAGCAGAAATGGCTGAAATTCTGTGCCGTATGGCAGCTGGTACTGCGCTGACAGAAGAAATAGAAAAGTGGCGCAGTATGCCAAGGGAAAGTCTGTGTTCCAGCTTTAACCTGGCAGATGCGGCTGTTGACTGCAAATGTCAGAGAGAACTGGAAAGTCGTATTTTGGCAAACAAATTTGTATATCGGCTGGAACAGGGAGTCTATTACAAAGATGCTCTGGAGGTATTTGGACAGAGAGGCATTACAAAGAATATTTATGAGGCTCTGATGAATGATGCCCTGGAAGCAGAAGAACCTTTACGTATCCGGATTTATTATGCACTTTCCCGTTTTATGAAGGAACATAAAGCGGTTTTTGAAAAGCAGACCTATGATGTGCTGGAATCCTTATGCTTTAATGAGATTCTGGATATGATTTTCCAGGATGCGGTGAAGAATCTTCCAGACAGCTCGGACTACCGGATTCAGCAAAACGAGGTTCATGTAGAGCTGCCAGTACGTGTAAACTGGGGCGGCGGTTGGACGGATACGCCTCCTCACTGTAATGAAAAAGGCGGCGTTGTTCTGAATGCAGCAATTAAGCTGAATGGAATTTATCCGGTACAGGTTTCTATCCGAAAGCTGGATCAGCTTCATGTAGAGTTTGAAAGTCAGGATGTAGGCGTTTCCGGAAGCGCAGAAACAGTAGCAGAAATTCAGGATTGCTATAATCCATATGATTATTTTGCATTGCACAAAGCAGCTTTGATTGCATGTGGAATCATTCCTCAGAAGGGTGAGGCGAATCTGCAGGAAATTCTTGAAAAACTGGGTGGCGGAATCTATCTTTCTACCCAGGTGATTGGTATTCCAAAGGGTTCCGGTCTTGGAACCAGCAGTATTTTATCTGCAGCATGCGTAAAGGCAATTTTCCAGTTCCTTGGAAAAGAAGTGGATGACAGCCGTATTTCCGAGATCGTTCTTTGTATGGAGCAGATTATGAGTACTGGCGGTGGCTGGCAGGATCAGGTAGGCGGTCTGACAGAGGGAATTAAATTTATCCGCAGCAATCCGGGAATCCACCAGGAACTGAAGGTGGAGTATGTTCAATTAAGTGAAGAGACAAAGAAGGAACTGAAGGAGCGCTTCGCATTAATCTATACCGGACAGCGAAGACTTGCCAGAAACCTGCTGCGTGATGTAGTAGGAAGCTACATTGGTGCCAGACCAGAAAGCGTACAGGCTCTGGAGAAGATGGCATCTGTTGCAGCCCTCATGCGTTTCGAGTTGGAGCGTGGAAGCGTAGATGATTTTGCAGAGCTTCTGAACGAACATTGGGAGCTTTCCAAGCAGCTGGATGCAGGAAGCACCAATACCTGTATTGATCAGATGCTTATTGCCTGCCAGGATCTGATCTGCGGTCAGTTTATCGCCGGAGCAGGCGGAGGCGGTTTCCTTCAGGTAATCCTGAAGAAGGGTGTTACCAGGAATCAGTTGAAAGAGAGAATGCACGAGATTTTCCAGGATAGTGGAGTGGATGTCTGGGAGTGCGAGCTGTTGGTGTAAAAGTAACCTGTTTGTAACATACGAAAGGGTCAGACCCGTGCGCCCAGCAAAGGGCACTTCACCGAGCAGGCGGAAATCCTGCACGAAAAGAGAATAACCACCTCATTCGTTAGTGAGTCTTGCATGACTCTGGGTAACTGGAATCATGAAGTGTAGACAACGAGGTAGCAGGGTGAGTATTGAGCACCGAAATCCCCTTAATCTAGGAAGCCGACCAAGTGGGTCTCTGGGAAGGCAAC
>OLNL01002903.1_pt1 | contig 12185 bp, 10 predicted proteins | sample 1672181 | NCBI WGS metagenome assembly OLNL01 (sample SAMEA3136656, study PRJEB25190) | human gut metagenome | biome: human gut; feature: human-associated habitat; material: faeces | place: Austria | collected 2013
AGCTGTTCTTCTAGTGCTTTCCAGTGATTTTGGATAGATTTTCCAAAGAGATCTTGGTTATTGATGGCCATTTGGTCGATGTGCCAGACTGTCCAATACCATGAATTTGGATCATAAGTAGCTGTTTGAGGTTTAAAGGCCTCGTAAGTATCTTTCACATTTCCATAGAACGGAACATAAGGGGTATTCCGTGAAGGTCCCATGCCGAGCCATACAGTACCACCAAATGATTTTGGAAGGTTTGGATTGATTTGATAGACATGGGCATCGATCACATTTTCGTTTCCTAAAGCATACTTGTATTGGTCTTTACGAACAGTATCGTTGCTACCATCATCACCTTGTTTCTTCACGCCAATTTGATCATCTGGTACAAAGCGTCCATTCAAGTGTTCAAAACGGTTCCGTTGCAATGCAAAAGCATCTTCTAAGGTGTATTTTTTGTTTGGATCGGTTGGTGAACGGAAGAGCTCATACTCATCATCCTCATAAGTGACTTTAGAGTCTGGATCTAGCAAGGTGATTCCTGCATAGGTCCGTGAGCGGTCTCCTTCAGCATATTTTTCTGGTCCATAAGATTTAGCAATATGGAAGTTGCCATCTTTATCTGTCTTGTAGTTGCCAGATTCCTTGGCTACTTTTTCTACATCTTTAGAGGCAATGACATTTTCAGTGTCATTCAAATCAACATGACCTAGGTAGTAGGTATTTGCAAAGACTGCATATTTATCTTCTGGCACCTTCACCGCTACATACTGGTGACCAGAAAGAATTTCCATATACCAAGTTTCATTTTGGTCTGCAAAGATGACCACATTTCCCTCAGCTGAACCTTTTTCTTCGATGACTTTAGCCAGTAATTCAACCCCTTCACGGGCAGTTTTAACACGTGGCAAGATGACATCTAGCATAGCTGCTTCTGGTAGGCCATTCTCTTTCAAAGGATCCGTTGACAAGACTTTTTTATTTGGAATCGCTGTTACTGTCGCTGTCATGGATACACCGGCTTCATTAAAACCGTGTTCCCCGAAAGCCCCGTTGCTACCGTCACCACGAGCAGAGTCATAAGTAGCTGTGTATTTCATTTCATTGGCAGCATGCGGGTAGGTGAATCCGTTGGATTCATCCTCGATTTGATCTCCCTCATTATAGGTCTTGGCATCGACAACAACATAGTTTTTGTTGTGTTTTCCACCATTTGGATAATAGGGATAGTCCTCAGTCCGGCCAAACAGAGTCGTTCCATCCTTGGTCAACTGGCGACCAATGATAAATCCACAGCAGGCCTGAACGGCTTGAATCGGTAGGAGTAAGAACGTCATCGCTACCAAAGCTAGTTTAAACAACCATTTCTTCATCGCAAATCTCCTTTTTGCTTATTTTATGTCCTCAAGCGGTTTTTGGACACAAGTAGGTTTTATATACCACCAGTCTACTCCTTTTTAACTCACATTGCAAGCGCTTTCTTTTTACATTATTATTCATTTATTTGTGATGTTTTTAGCTTTCTCTATTGTTTTTAAGAAATATATACAAAAAAACTGAGACTTCACTCAGTTTTCAGATAATTTACAAATGTGCTACAAATCATAAAAGAGGATGAAAGATAAAGGGGCAAGCATAAAGAAGAATAGCACTAGCTGTGTAAAGGACTAAGGCTCCCAAGCGCCAGCTTTTTTTCAGGCTATCTCGCTCACCATAAACGGGAAAGACAAAGGCTAGAATCCCTCCTCCCACCAAGCCTCCTAAGTGACCTGCTAGACTAATCCCGGGCATAAAGCTAAAGAGGATATTGATCAGGATCAAGGCAGTATAGCGTTGACTCAAATAGCGAATATAGGGACTCCGAGCAATAAAGCGTAAACTGACAATGGCCGCAAAGAGGCCAGACAGGGCTGTCGAAGCTCCGGCTGCGACAACTTCTGGAGAAAAGACCAAGACAAAAAGATTGCCCATTAAACCAGACAAGAAGTAAAGGGCTAAGAAAGCCTTTGAACCAAATAAATCTTCTGCGATTCTTCCGAGGAAATAGAGGGTTACCATGTTTAAAACAAAGTGTTGCAAGCCAACGTGAACAAACATGGCAGCAAGCAAACGCCAGCTCTGGCTCGGATCCTCTAGGATTTCATATCCTAAGACACCCCCAAAGTCGTAGACAGTTTGAACTGATTCATAGTCAAAACCACGAAGCAATAACATGGATAGAAAAACGCCGGTTGTTAATAAAAGCAGGCTACTAGTCACTGGGTATTTCTTATCAAATAGTTGATTCATCCACAAGGACCTCCTGTACTGGAATATCATGGGGAGCAGGTGCAAAGTCTACTTCCTGGCAGGCATAGATGGTACTGACGGTCGCTCCGTCGAAATCTGCCAAATAGCGATCGTAATAGCCTCCTCCATAACCCAGACGGTGGCCACCTTTTTGAAAGGCCACTCCGGGAACATGGATCAGGTCAATCTTCGACTTATCTATTACTTGACTCCCATCCTCTGGTTCCAAGAGGCCAAAGGCTGTTTGTTTCAACTTCTGCGGATCATAGGTTGCAAATTCCATGCGCCCTTTGGGATACGTCTTTGGGATGACAACCTGTTTGCCATCTTCTTGAGCTACATCAATCAGAAAACTCGTATCCACCTCATGCGGGAAGGACAAATAGGTTGCAATAACGCTCGCTGCTTTGTAAGCTGGCAAAGAGCGCAACCGCTGGATTAAGGACTGATCTGCAACCCGTTTGATCTCCGGCTCCAAGCCTTTCATCTTCTTCAATACACTTTTTCGAATACTTGCTTTCATTTTCATCTTTCTTTATTGGTTGGCTTTCATTTTTAAGAAAGGACTAATGGCTTTGACACCAAAGTGCAGGGCTTCTTCCTTGGGACTCATCTGAGGGTGATGGAGGGCATAAGGACTGTCCACTCCCAACCAGAACATGACCCCATCCACTTTTGACAAGAGATAACCGAAATCCTCTCCGGTCATGGCTGGTAGGATATCAATCAAGGTGACATCTTCTGCTTGATCAAAGAAGGTCATCAGTTCATCTGCCAAGTCTGGATTGTTTTCCACCGGCAAATAGCCCCCTTGCTTAAGTTCAAGATCTAGCTCTATATCAAAAGCATCTGCAACCCCTCTCGCAATTGTTTCGAGCCGCTTCTGGGTCAAGAGGTTCATTTCCATGGTCAGGGTCCGAATCGTCCCATGCAGAAAGGCTGTCTCCGCAATGACATTATTGGTCGTCCCCGCATGCATGGAACCGAAGGTCACAACCGCTCCCTCGATAGGATCGACATTGCGGCTGACAATGGTTTGGACCTGAGTGACAAAATAGCAGGCGGCGACCAGGGCATCCTTGGCTTCATGGGGAAAGGCGGCGTGTCCACCTTTTCCTTTAAAGGTCAGCTTCACTTCACAGGTCCCTGCAAAGAGCGTCCCCCGATTGGTCGCAATCTCGCCTACCTTTAAGTCCGGACGGACATGGAGGCCGTAGAATTGATCGGGCAACCAATCTCCAAAGGCCCCATCCTCATACATGAGCATACCTCCAGCTTCATTTTCCTCGGCTGGTTGAAAGAGGAACAAGAGATTGTTCTTAGGCTGTTCTTGGACCAGTTGCTCCAGCAAGCCCAAGGCCAGCGTCATATGGACATCATGGCCACAGGCATGCATCCGACCTTCGTGACGGGAGGCAAAGTCAAGGCCAGTTTGCTCGACAATGGGCAGGCCATCAATATCCGTCCGCCAGCCAATGGTCTTTTCGGGATTGGATCCCTTCAAAAAGACTAAGATCCCCGTCCGCCAGGTCCGCTGCTCGACGAATTCTTTTCCCTCGGTGATTTCAGCGATACGCTCCAAGAGATAGGCTTGTGTTTTGAACTCTTCTAGTCCAATTTCTGGGATTTGATGCAGGTCTCGCCGAATTTTTACTAAATCAAGTGTCATATCCATCTTCCTCTTTTGAGAAGAAACCGAGGTATCCCCCAGCTTCCTTTTCTTATTTCTCTATTATAGGTTACGCAAGGCATCCTCAAGTGCTGTTTTTTGTTGCGTCTGTTCGTCAATCGTCTTGATCACGCGCGCAGGCACACCCGCTACCACTACATTTTCAGGTACATCTTGGGTAACAATCGCACCCGCCGCTACAACGGAGCCATTACCAACTTGAACCCCTTCGATGACGACGGCATTGGCACCAACCAAGACGTTATCCCCGATACGAACAGGTTCTGCAGAGGCTGGCTCAATGACACCGGCAAGAACTGCTCCTGCTCCGATGTGGCTGTTTTTACCAACCGTTGCACGGCCACCAAGAATAGCTCCCATATCAATCATGGTCCCAGCACCAATTTCAGCACCGATATTGATGACAGCCCCCATCATGATCACCGCATTGTCTTCAATGGTCACCTGATCTCGGATAATCGCACCTGGTTCAATCCGCGCATTCAAATAGCGCTTGTCCAGCAAAGACACCGCTGAATTGCGACCATCTTGCTCTACGATATAATCTTTGTTTTCTGTTAAGTTGGCAAGAAGGGGCTCAATCTCTTTCCAGTCTCCAAATAGGACATTGCCTAGTTTTACAACGGATGCTGGAAGCTCTCCTGCCAATTCCCCTTCGAAGGTTACTTTTACATTGGTTTTCTTTTCTGCATTGCCGATAAAAGCGATAATCTCTTGTGCAGTCATTTTTTGTGCAATCATGGCGATACCTCTTGTTCTATGTAGTCAGTCCTCTAGGAAGATAGGCTCCTTTTAAACTCTTTGATTTTACTATTATAGCATAATTTAATGGACACACTAAATCGCGACCTAGTCAAATGATTACAGTTGGTTCCTGCCATTTGGGTTCCTATTGGACCACTATTTTTTTCAATCGGTATTGATCCGAATTTTCGTCAAAATACAAATAAACTCGTTTGCTATCTGTAGTTGAATAGACTAGAGCGATGGTATCCACTTCTCCAGGATTGGGAATAATAAAAATCATGGAATCTGGATTTCCCAATTGAGAAGCCGCTTCTCGGATCTCCATGCCTTCTTGCCCATCCTGAGGCATCAGAGCTTGAAATTCGTCTGTGGTTTTGGTAGGTTCACCTAGCTTACTTTTATTGTTACCTACACTTAAACTAGTTATCTTTTCTGTATCATCAACCTTCTTAAAACTAATATAAACAAAACCAAATTGATCTGGCTGTTTATAGGTTAAATGTGTGCCTTGTTGTTCTGGGCTAAAATAGGAATAATTACCATTCCAAGCTTTCCCAAAGTGTTCAACAGTTTCCTCCGGCGTTACAAACTCTAATTTCTTATGATGGATCAAGTTCAGTAACTCGTCCAAACTAAAAGAGTGAACGCCATTGTTTTCATCCACATAGGGAGAATTTTCGGATGTCAGTTGCTTCGACTTCTTATCTGACTCACTCTTCTCTTCCTTTGTCTGGTTAGAAGATTCTGATGGTTGGCTAGAGGAGGCAGATGATGAGCTAGCGGATGTCGAACTTAACGAATGACGGTCCTGTTTTTTACTTACTGTGCTATCCTGCTCTGTCTTTTGGGAAGATTGACTCACATAGCCAATGACCCCAATGATAAAACCAAAGAGGAGAACCATCCCCACTCCAGCTGCTAGAAGCGAACCAAAACGGGGCAAGCCCGCTCCTCGAAAAGCATCCTCACGGACACTTCTCTTCACTCCTTTATGATAACTCCGAAGACTGGGACTTTCAAAAGCTTCTCCTTCAGGCCCACGATCTGAAAAGACTTCAGACACTTCCCTATTCCTACTTGGGAACCTAGACCATTCTCTTTGAATCTGTCTACCTTTTTCCATTCCATTTCCCTTCTTTTTGCTTAACTTTGCTTCCTAGGATCTAATTGGCTCTTGCGCAACAAGGAATAGGAACCGTCTACATGTTCCAGCTCCAATAAATAAGTTTTTCCCTTCTCATCCTGATAGGATAGTTGAAAACCTTCCTGATCAGGCCCGATCTGGCGTCGGACGAAGGATTGTAGGCCCTGATAGTTGGCTAACAATGCCTTCAGATCTATCTTTTCTCCAAGCTCCAAACCTTGATAAACCTTTTCTGAAAAATCTTTTTTCCCCTCCCGGTCTAGATTGGCTAGACTGGCGTCAATCTCCTCTAGCAGATAGCTCCCATCTGCCCCCTTGCTAAAAAGTAAACGGATGGATGCTCCCTTGCCTCTGTCCTCCCAACGATAAAGGAGGGAGAGACTAGTTTGCTTGCTTGTTGTAGATTGAAAGAGGACTTTTTCTTGGGGATGGCCCATCTCCTTCAGAAGGGTCTCCAGGCGACTTCCAGTCTGCTTCAGACTACCATTTTGGTTCTTTATCGACAGAGAAAAATGCTTAATTTGTTCCAAGGTCCATGGCGAATCCTTTTTTTCATTCGTTTCTTTTAAGAGTCGCTCCCCTTGAAATTCTTTCGCTTTAAAAGTTGATAAGTTCCTTATTTCGCTTATCGCTGTAGAACTTTTCGGTGGATGACTAAGGACCTCTAACCCTATCCCTAGGAGGAGCGCTAGCAATAGGAGACCAGGAATTGTTAGCTTCTTGATGACTGTATCCATTTACTCCTCCTTATTCGACCTTGACTAGATGATAGCGCGCATCTTTTTGGGCTTGCAAAGTGACAAAGACGAGCCCCTCTTGTGCACGGTAGGTCAGGACTAAAGCCGTTTTGCCATCCTTATAATTCAAAAGCAATGATTGTGGCAAGCCTACCTTTTGTAAAATGTCTTCAAGCTTCATGCCGGTTTTCTCTTTCCCACTAGCAAGATTGGTCAAGGCTGCCTTTTTCAGCTGTTTACTTTCCAGATGGTCCTTAGAAGTTGGCTGATAGCCCTGAATAGCTGTCAGATAGTAGCTGTCCTTCATATGGGTAAATTCCAATTGGTATCTATCTCGACCATCTTGTGTCGTTCCATAGCTGAGACGAAGGAGCTGCGTTGTAGCTTTTGACTCGAGTCGAGCTTGCTTGGCTCCCCCTAATTTTTTGACCAGGTTCTCTGGTGTCGTCCCCTTGGTGCTTGGCAAACCAGTCGCATCTCCTATTTTAAACTCCAGTAATTCCTCCAAATTCACCCCAACTTCTGAGTGGTCTGATTTCGCCAGAAAGTCCTGTAGATAAGCTTCTTCCTGATGAAAGGTCACTTGCTGGTCTGGATTTAGCTGTTCTTGTGGCCTCCCAAAAGTAGCAAGACCATAGCCTAAGCCCAGCATTGCGAGGATCCCGAAAATAATCCCTCTTTTTTTGATGAAAGCTAGGATGGCCTTCAGATATTTTCTTGTTGTTTCCTTTACATTATCCATTCTGCGATCGTATCTGTATCCCTTTCCGTCCAACTGTTTACACCTGTTTCCTTTAGCAACATATCCTACTATACCATAAATAGCCAGTCCTCGCTAGAATAGAGAAGAGGCTGGGACAAAAGTCCTAGCCTCTCAATTGTCTTTGGATTGTCGAGCAAGACGCAGTGGTTGAGTGGGCTCTACTACGCTGATTTCATCAGCTTTTACAGCCCTACTCAACTGTGCGGAGGTGGGACGACGAAATCGAATTCTAACCAATTACCGATTTCTGTCCCACTCTCTTTTTCTAGCTTTAGGAAAGTTGAAGTTATTCCTCTCTTTTCCCTACCATTGTGAAGTGGGAAAGTGACCTAACCTTAGTCATCACCTTTTTTAGCAAGAAGGAAATCTCCATCTGATTGTTTCACAAACGTTAACTTATATTGGTCTGAAGTTGAAGATTTAAAACGGATTGTCATGGTAGTAACAATATCATGAGTTTTGTAGTCTTCATCTGCAGACAAAGAAAGAGAATAAATGGTATTATCTTTCAAAACTTCCTTGTAAGAAACGCCATCCTTACCAGTTTTGGAATCTCCGACTTTGAGCTTGTCATAGTAAGATGAGGTCATGAAATTGTCCTCAGCTTCGTTATAATTCCCTGTATAATAGAGGTCCTGTAAATAATAGGTATCTCCATCTTTCTTAAAGGTCAATCTCATATCACGAACGGTATGGTATTGAGAATAGGTATCATCCTGATCATCTTCTAACTCGCCCCATTCTAAATCAATGAGATCTCTTCTAAATGAACCTTGTAAGGCTTTTCCGTGTTTATCCACAACATCTTCAATGGATGTTCCCAAATCTGAAGTTGAGTAAGTACCAAGCTCAAGGTCAGCCAAATCAGTAATGTTCCATGTAAAATCAGTATCTTCTGGGTCAATATACTTTCCAGACTGATCGCGTTTTGATTCCCCTGCATCAGCTTTCGGATGAAGGACAGGCGAGGAACTTTTTGCACTATTTGCTGCTCCCATAGAATGGCCGACGAAGAGACCGATAATGACTCCTAAGACGGCAAAGCCACTGATACAAGCAATTAACAGACCTTTCCCTGCCTTCTTCTGATCACCAGTTTCTGGCACACCAAATGGTGCCTGTGATTGATTCGTATTCATCTTTCATCTATCTCCTCTATATTAAAAACGTTCTGGACCAATGTATAAGAAGTCCCCATCTGGTTGTGCTAAGAAGCGTAATGTCTTATAATCGTCTCCCACTTTAAGGTTGATCTTTGCAACCACTCGAGTAGAGTCATACTCTTCTCCATCAGCAGTGATTTTTGTCTCTGTACCAATTTGAACATTTTGTTTATGTTTCTTCAAAACTTCCAATAAGGAGGTTCCACCTTTACCAGTTTTCTTATCTCCTTTTTTCAGATCTTTGAATTCTTTCGTGCTCATCTCACGATCTGTAGAAGTATCTTCATCTTCATCGTCTTCACTCGCATAGACTTCTTCCAAGTTAAAGGCTTCTACAGATTTCAAATAATAGTTGCCATCCACTTTTTCAAATCTGAAATAAATATTTTGGTGAGAGGCGTTCTTTGCACGATCCCAAGTAAGAGTCATGCCTTTCTTTTCATATTCGACACTAGTAGCCAATCCATACGTATCAACAATCTGATCAGCAGTCAAGCCATATCCGTCCTTGTTGCTGTAACTTAATGCAGCAAGGTCTTTGAGGGTCCAAGTATAGACAACCTCATCTTTTTCTGTAATGAAGCTGTTCTTTGTCTTCTTAGCTTCTTCGCTAGCACGATCTAATCGTTTTGTACGTTTGGCATCTTCTTGAGGTTTAGCTGAATGTCCCCAGAAATAGCCAGCTCCGCCACCGATCAAGCCACCAAGGAAGAGGGCAAGAATAGAAAAGACGATAAAGTTAGTCCATCCGCGCTTCGGTTTTGGCTGAACATTCCATTGGGATTGGAAGTCTTGAGGGTTCCCTTGTTGGTAGAAAGGATTGTTTTCTACCTGTGGCGCTTGATTTTGGAAAAATTGTTCCTGTCCTCCAGCTTGTGGTCCTTCTACCGGAGAAGACTGTTGGAAGCCTTGCGCTCCTGGTGCACCAAATGGCTCATAAGCTGTTTGCCCATTTTGTACTCCAAAAGGGTCTTGGAAGTTTTGGCCCATTGAATCTTCAAGAGGTTCTTGAGCAGCCTGCCCCCCTTGTGCTCCAAAAGGCTCTTGGACTGTTTGACCCGTTTGGGCTTCAAGAGGTGGCTGAACAGTTTGTTCGTTTTGTGCTCCAAAAGGTTCTTGAACAGTTTGTCCCTCTTGTGTTCCAAAAGGCTCTTGAGAAACGTTCTCCTCTTGTGTTCCAAAAGGTGTCTTGTCTTCTGTTGTCATAATCTCTCCTTTACTAACAACCTTCGCTCATCGTTCTTTCTACTTTTTTGTGATCATAGTTTGACGTGCAAAGTATAAATATAGTAGTTCTACTATATCATAAAACAGTCTATTTTTCCACCTCATTCTGAGATATGGAAAGCGATTAAAAAACGACCTCTTTCGAGATCGTTTTGTCTGTCTATTATAGACGAGCGTTGAGTTCTTTGCTCAATTCTTCAAATCCTGGTTTTCCAAGAAGGGCAAACATGTTACGTTTGTAAGCTTCAACACCTGGTTGGTCAAATGGGTTGATAGCATTCAAGTAACCTGAAAGAGCGATAGCCAATTCGAAGAAGTAGATAGTGTAACCAAGAGTAAAGGCATCTTGCTCAGGAAGAGTTACGTACATGTTTGGCACGTCACCGTCAGTGTGGGCAAGAAGAACACCGTCAGTCGCTTTTTTGTTCACGAAGTCAACATCTTTTCCTTGGAGGTATCCAAGTCCATCAAGGTCTTCTTCCAAAGTAGGGATGATCACGTTCTTACGTGGTTTGTCAACGCGGACAACTGTTTCAAACATGATACGAGTTCCTTCTTGGATAAATTGACCCAATGAGTGCAAGTCTGTTGAGAAGTTAGCTGAAGTTGGGTAAATCCCTTTTTGGTCTTTCCCTTCTGACTCACCAGCCAATTGTTTCCACCATTCTGAGAAGTATTGAAGTGATGGCTCATAGTTTACCAAGATTTCAGTTGCATAGCCTTTACGGTAAAGGATGTTACGAACAGCTGCGTATTGGTAAGCTTCGTTTTCTGAAAGTTTGTCTGAAGTGTAGTGTTTACGAGCAGCATTCGCACCTTCCATAAGAGCTTTGATATCTGCACCTGATGCAGCGATTGGAAGCAATCCAACTGCTGTCAATACTGAGAAGCGTCCACCGATATCATCTGGAACCACAAATGTTTCCCAACCGTTAGCATCTGCTTCAACCTTAACAGCACCTTTTTGGCGATCAGTTGTTGCGTAGATACGTTTGTTAGCTTCTTCTTGTCCGTATTTCTTAACCAAAAGTTCTTTGAAGACACGGAAAGCGATAGCTGGTTCAGTTGTTGTACCTGATTTGGAAATCACGTTTACTGAGAAGTCTTTGTCTGCTACATACTCTACCAAGTCAGCAAGGTATGTTGATGAGATTGAGTTCCCAGCGTAAAGGATTTGTGGTGCTTTACGTTCTTCTTTTGTTTGCAAGTTTGCAAAGTGGTGGTTCAAGAAGTCAATGGCAGCTTTAGCACCAAGGTAAGATCCACCGATACCGATAACGACCAAAACATCGCTGTCTGCTTTGATTTGTTCAGCAGCTTTCAAGATGCGGTCAAATTCTTCACGGTCATAGTTTTCAGGAAGGTCCAACCAACCCAAGAAGTCGCTCCCAGCACCAGTTCCTTTACGGATCAATTCGTCTGCTGCTGTAACTTGTGCTTGCATGTACTCCACTTCATGTGGTGCAACAAATTTGTCTAATACTTTTGAATAATCAAATTTAATATGTGACATAGTATTCCTCCAAAATTTCTTCTTCTCTATGATATCGCTTTACCGGGATTTAATCAAGGAAAATCATCCTGTAAAACGTTTTCATTTGCTAATTTTTTTATTTTCACAAATCAAGCAACGACGCAATAGCAATCGTTTGCATATACGGACTTATTTAAAGCGGAACAGACAAAAAAAGAAGCTTCTTCCAAAGCTCTATTTTCACGCTATTATTCTTTGAAACCGCTAATGAATTTTGAGATGACGCTGGTGAGTTATCGCCCTCACGTCGCAAAGCTCCTCAGGATCAATATCTCTAAACTCATCTGCGATTTGCAGGCTTGTTTCGTTAAGGTACTTTATTCAGCGACTAATTGTTCATCCCCAAATAAATTTTAGTTAAGCAATTTAACGCAGTAGCTGATTTGTTTCTTCTTTCGCTTTTTAAGCTCCGAAGAAAACATAATCAGCTTTGCGGGGGTGGAACTACGAACAAACGTTCTGTTCCACTCCCATTCATTGCTCTAGGATTCATCTACGCCTTACAGGCTTGATTTATCAAGAGCAATAGAAAAGAGCACACAGTTCACTTCGCTTAGGGCTGCTGGATTCCTCCCCTGACCCGCTTCACGCAGAACTGTTGCTCCGATAGGTATTATATCATAATTTGTGGATTTTGCAAAGGTCCGGTTTTTATTCTTGTGTTTCGGCCTTGGCTGCGAGTTTGGCTTGTTTTTTTCGTTCTCGACCTTGGCGGAAGAAGGTCTGCATGATGGCTGCACATTCTGCTTCCAAGATTCCTGTTTCTACTTCGACTCGGTGATTGAGGCGTTCATCTGCCAAAATGTCGTAGAGACTACCTGCTCCACCGAACTTCTGATTGGTCGCCCCGTAAATCACCTGGGGAATCCGAGCTAGACCAATGGCACCACTACACATGACACAGGG
>OLNL01002920.1_pt1 | contig 12116 bp, 4 predicted proteins | sample 1672181 | NCBI WGS metagenome assembly OLNL01 (sample SAMEA3136656, study PRJEB25190) | human gut metagenome | biome: human gut; feature: human-associated habitat; material: faeces | place: Austria | collected 2013
CCGTTTTAATAGATATAGCTTTATTGGCCTCATTATCTTGATTGCTAATTTCTTGCTCAGAAGTGATTTCTACTGGTGATTCGCTTGCTAATTCAGATGATGCGACTTCACTGCTAGGAGCTTCACTAAGAACTGTACTTGTACTAGTAGGTAGCTCAGTATTAGTTGAGATAGGATTTGTAGTAGTTGCTTTGACCTCAACATTAGTTACTGCAGTTTCTTGTGCAGGTGCAAGAAACTCAGTTGGTTGACTAGAAGTTTCAGGTGTTTTCGCTTCATCCGCAAATGCAGGTCGTGCGACTAAAGTAAAAGTAGCTAGAGCGGTTGCGCAAGAAAGTGCCACAAGGTGTTTCTTTGGGTTAGTCCTTTTCGTAATCATGATAAATTCCCCTTCATATTAAAATCTTTTCAGTTTAAAAACTGAAATAATGCAAAAATAACTTAATTACAATTGATTGATGACTTAAATCTCTGTAAGGTAGCCGTTTTCATCAATATGATAATTTTTTCCATCAATATTGGCATTACGATTACGCCACATTTGACCATTGTTTGGATCGAAGTAAAGCTTATGTCCCTTGTAGTCTACAATTTCTCCCTGAACTCTTATTGGGAGACCAGCTGCATCACGGAAGTAGTAGTATTCACCCCAAACTTGTTGAAGTCCAGTTACTGCAATACCGTCTTTATCGAAATAGAGCCATCCAGGAATATAACCATGTGAATATTCAAAAAGCATATTCTTGTCGTTATAAATCATACGATTTTTGACAAGTTCACCAGTATAAGGTTCAAAGTAACGGATACCTTCTGGGAACCTAATAAATTGCCCCATAACATTGGTTTGGCTGTCATTGTTGTTGAATCCGATTCCTCGAGCTTGCCGTCCGTATTCAAAATAATAATATTCTTTTTCGCCTTTCTTTTGCCAGCCTGTAACGTATTGTCCGTCATCGCCGAGGTAAAATGTTCCGAAATCCATGCTCTTATAGCCACCAGGAATTCCCCCTAGAGATCTGACATAGCGGTTTCGCCAAAGTTCACCATCATGTCCAAAGTAGTATGGCTTGCTATCAATGTAAACTTTATGGAAGTCATCCCAATCTCCTTGGTACCAAGGAATGGAGACTCTATACGCAGTGTCAGGATAGAAATAGTAACGGTTTCCATTAATATCTTGCCAGCCTGTTACAGCTACACCATATTTACCAAAGTAACGGTATTCATCGTGAGGAAAATCAGCTACCTTGACAAACTGTTCAGTTATCCTATGCCCTAGATTCTGGTCGTAGAAATAATAATGGTTATTACGTTGGACAGACTCACCTTTGGCTTGTTTACCATCTTCATGGAAATACACGTGCTGATTGTCAACAACGTGTGCACCTATAAGGTCTTTACCGTCTTTTTTGTAGTGCCAACTACCTTGTACGTCACTATACCATTGACCACCTGTAATATTTTCTTCAGGATCTTCGTCTTGAATTTCTGTGTTTTCATCGTTATTGAAGGAAGAAACATCAGTCTTAAGTCGATTTTCTGAGATGTCCTCATATCTAGCGTTTTCCATACTGGCAGTTTCACTTACTGTAGCTCCTGTTTTAGAAGTAGGTATTTCTGATCTTGTTGAATTTGTTTCAGAGATAACTGTACTTGAAGCGTCTGAAGCGGGTTTAGGTGTTTCAGGAATAGCTGTAGTATCAGTGGTAACACTTGTAGCTTCGCTGGTGATAATGCTTGTGCCTGTTGGTGCATCTGTTGTAGTTGCTGTTGGATTTTCATCAAGTGTCTTAGTCTCAACAGTAGCCACTACATTTTCTATAGCAGGTGCGACAACTTCGGTCTTAGCATTCGTATCAGATGCTTTTACTTCTTCCGCAAATGCAGGGCGAGCAACTAGGGAAAAAGCAGCTAGTGCGGTTACACAAGAAAGTGCCACAAGGTGCTTCTTGTACACGTGCCATGGATAATTCATTTCAGTATTCATGATAGACTCCTTTCATAAAATGAACACCGATGTTTGGGTGGTTATAAAGGAGCTCGCCGTTAAAATAGTGTTAAAAGTAGGCAAATCTGTTAAAACGACTGAGTCCCATATCTAAATCTCTCATGTCATGACCATAAGAAGATTTTATAGGGGAGCACGTCAAACGTGTGGCAAGGAGAATATGCTTATGCTGTGTAATTCATATCTAGAAACAAGTGTCTTCACTTATTTATCCTAATACTTTTATTTCTCTCCTTTCGTTTTATTATTGAATCCAGCCTATGGCATATGTCTTTAAATACAAAAAACTAGAACTTTTAGTTTGAAACATTCTCTCTAAAGCTCTAGTTTTGTATTATAGACAGATGTGTGTATGAAAAGAGCCTTAGATTATCATGCCAAAGTGCCTAAGGACCAGTTTTCATGCATAAAAAATTATTTTGACGTTAGAAGTCTAAAGCCAAGTTCCTAATCCTAATCCCCTGTAGTACACTTTCAACGTTTTTAGTAAAACGCTTACATGTTCACCTATCTTTATTATAATACTTTTTTTATGACAAACAAGTTTTTTTACAAGATAATCGTAATTGTTTTAGAATTGTTCATAATTGGGTTCTGTTTGTATGACAGTGATTGATGATATGAAAAAGGAAGTTGACCATTGGTCGACTTCCTTTTGTGTTTTTTTAAAGAACATTTAGACAAACATACTTACTATAATAAGATAAATCTCACAATTGAGTAGGACGTCCGTTTTCATCAAAGAGATAGGTTACTCCGTTAATGGTACGTGTCTGATTAGTAACAAGTTCGCCAGAATTTTCATCATAATAGCGAGTTCCTTTATAATCTGAGATAAATTGTCCTTTGACTTGTTTACCATTATTTCTGAAGTAGAGATGTTGTCCGTTTATAACTTGATCGAAAATAAGCGCTTTTCCGTCAGGACCAAAGTAGTACCAATCTCCCTCCCAGTTAAAGAATTGGTTAGTTAAAGCAGCACCTGTCTCAGCATCAAAGAAGTATGTAGGTGCAGCTTTTGAAGTGCTATTATAGTAATTTTCATTATAAGGGTTAACTAATAAGCCACGGACCTGATCATAATAATGCCCATATCTTGATTCTGGTCCATCAGAGAAATAATAGATCTTACCATTAATCTCTCGTAGCCCTTTGACTTTTCGACCGTTTTCATCAAGGTAAAACCAATTATTGCCTGATTTTATGAGACCGGTTTTGTGGATAGCAGCACCTGTTTCTTCATCATAATATGGAAGAGTGTTGTAGGGTCCTAATCCACCTCGAATAACTTCACCCCAAGAATAAACACAATAGTCTTTTCCATCTATTGTCATTCTACCGAAATCCCCATTACTATCAAAGTAGTATAATTTGTTTCCGGCCTTGAAAAATGTATTTTTAGGGATTTCTTGCCGAGCACCAGTGTCTTTATCATAGTAATAGCCGTCCAAAACAAGGTCCTTAGCTTGACCACCGAAGTAGTAAGGGTGGAAATAGACATTTACACCATCGATGGTCTGAGACCCTTTTAGTAAGATTCCCTGATCATTAGCATAATACCACTTGCCTTTATGTGTAAAGTAACGACCTTTGACTAGGGCGCCAGAATCTTTATCGAAGAATTTTTCAGCCGGAGTATAGCTAGCATGATCCTTTTCAGTAATTAATCGTCCATCTTTAGTAATGAAGTTACCTTTAACTTGAACACCAGTAATAGTGTCGAAATGGACTTGTACACCATCAATAGTTTGCTCTCCTTTTAGGATTTTACCTTCAGAACCAATATAATACCAAGCATCGTTGATTTGCACATAGTGATTCTTTCCTAAATCAGTCTTGGCACCGGAGTCTTTGTCGTAGAAGTAACCGTCTTCGTCAAATCCACCTTTAAGTTGTTTACCATTTTGAGGGTTGAAGTAAACGGCTACATTATTAATGATTTGAGCTCCTTTGAGGCGTTTACCTTTACTATTTACATAGTACCAATCTGATCCGACTCGTACATAGCTATTGGTTACAAGAGCTCCAGTGATACCATCATAGTATTTGCCATTCACAGCGAAGTCACCTTTTATCTGAGCTCCCTTTTGTTTGTCAAAGAAGTACTCGGTATTTTTGATAACGGCTAACCCTTTAACGGGCCTACCCTCATCGTCGATATAGTACGTTTTATCTTTGACTGTAATGAATTGATTATAAATTAATCCTCCAGTATCTTTATCGTGGAACCTGCCATTAGAGTCAAATGTTCCTTTTGCTTGTACACCATTGTTATCAAAATAGACATCAACACCATCAATTGTATGGTATCCTGTTAAGATTTTTCCGTCATTACCAACATAGTACCAATTTTCTTTGATTTGGACGTAACGGTTTTTACCAAGGTCAACGAGATTACCATCTTGATCATAGTACCGTCCTTCAGCAAAATTATCGAATATTTGCCAACCACCGTAATTGTTAGAGTAATTTCCTAATTCGTGGAAGTACACTTGCTTTCCATCAATGGTTTGAGGTCCGGTTAATGGTTGTCCTTGATTATCCAGATAATATCTCTCGTTTTGACCAGTAGTACCATTATAGGCAATAACGTATTGATTTTTGACTAAGGCACCGGAATCCTTATCATAATAGCGGAAATTCTTACCTGAATAATCAGATATGAATCTGCCTTTGACTTGGACACCAGTGTTCTCGAAGTAAACATCCATACCATTAATCGTTTGTCTGCCTGTTAAAATTGTGCCGTCATCTCCAGCATAGTAACAATATCCATTTAAGTGGAAGAAGCGGTTTGTTCCGAAATCAACTTGTTTACCTTTATCATCATAATAACGACCATTTTCGGCAAATTTATTAAAAACTTGTTCAGGTTCAAAATAATACAATGCCCCATTGATTTCTTTGACACCAGTATACTTATAGCCGTTTTCATCAATGTAATAGGTTTTATCACCATACATATTCACAATACGATTGGTGACGAGCCAACCATTATTTTTGTCGTAAAAACGGTTATCAGCTGCAAAGTGCCCTTTAACTTGTTTGCCATCAGTGTCAAAATATACATTCACGCCATCAATGGTTTGAGGTCCTTTTAAAATCTTGCCATCTTTACCAATGTAATACCAGTGTGTGTGAAGTTGGTAATAGCGATTGATACCTAAATCAGTTCGTTTACCTTCTTTATCATAATAATAGCCATCAGGACCAAATTCGTCTTTGATTTGTGCAGGTGCAAAGTAGTACCAAGTCCCTCCAATGTTTTTTTGACCTGTAACTCTATTACCATTTTCGTCTACAAAGAAGTCGTACATTGAATGAACAAAGCGATTAGTCACCAAGGCACCAGAATCCTTGTCATAATAATGCTCATCACTAGCAAAGTCACCCTTTACTTGGATACCATCATAATTACCAAAATAGACTTTAACACCGTCGATAGTTTGAGGTCCTTTTAAAATCTTGCCATCATTTCCGATGTAGTACCACTTATTATGTAATTGAAAATAGTGATTAGTACCGAGGTCAGTCCGTCGACCATTTTCGTCATAATAACGACCTTCAGGGTCGAATGACTCTTTTAACTGGGCGCCAGAATCGTTAAAGTAAGTCCACTCTCCATTAATTTTTTGATGACCGATAAGCCTATACCCTTCTTTGTTTACATAGTAGGTGTTATAGCCATCATTGACATAACTGGACGTAACTAGAGCACCAGAATCTTTATCGTAAAAGTGTTGATCTAAGCCAAATCTTCCTTTTACTTGTCTACCTTTATAGTCAAAATAAACCTTAACACCATCGATAGTATGACCACCAATGTAGTCATCGCCATTTTCATTTCTATAATGCCAAAAACCATCATCGTCAGTGTAATACTCACCACCTGTAACATTTTCCACTCGAGAAGACCATGGTGGAGGTGGGTAAATACCTCTGTCGGTAACATCTATAGTACGGTCTTCATGGGATGCAGTTTCTTCCGCAGTTTTTTCTGTCACACTTGTTGCGACAGATGATTTAGATTCTGAATTTTGTGTTTCAGAGGCTGAAACAAATGTGCTTGTCACTTCAGAGCTTGGTTTTTCAGAAACAGTTTCTGCTGAAGCAACTTCTGAGGCGGCTACTGGTGCTTCTGACACTGTTGCAGTTTCGCTCGAAGCAGTAGTAGGTGTGTTTTCTGTAGGTTTAGCTGTGGCTTCATTAGTCGTTGGAGCCTCAACGTCAATAGCGCCTTCTTTGATGATAGCTTCAACAGTCGCTTCATTAACAGGGGTAGGCTGTTCTTCAGCTGAAGCGTAGTTAAGGCCTGCAAAACTTAATCCTAAAGTGAGTCCTGTCACTGCAATAGTTACCCAATGTTTTTTAACTTTGTGAAGTTTAAAATGTACTTTCTTTTCCATGGTAATTCTCCTTTCATTGAAAAACAAATTGGAATTATATGTGTGAAATAAATATTATTCGTAAATATATTTAATAATCCTTCCATCACCGTTTTCATCGAAATGAACAACCTCAGCTTTCACCTTGTAACGAATTGAGTGGTTAAAAGTAATGTCAACATTTTTAGCACGTTTTCCAGTTTTTGGGTAATAATAATGGTAGTAGTAGTCATTTCCCGCCCAAATTGTTCGTAATTCGTCGTAGCCTAGTCTACCATCATCGTGAAAATAGTAGTAATCATCTCCAATCTTTTGTTCACCCTTATAACATTTACCATCACTACCAACATAGTAACGATAACCGTCAACGTCAACGAATTTGTCACGTCCTAAGTCAACAAGTTCACCAGTATTCTTGTCATAGTAATAACCATCATCAGCAACAATACCTTTAGCTTGTTTACCATCTTTATCAAAGTAAACCTTAACATTATCGATAGTTTTATATCCAGTAACCTTTTGGCTATTTTCATCGACGTAGTACCAACTATCAGAATATTTTTTACCAAAATATCTTGTAATTGCACCAGTTGAGGTGTCTGCTAGACTAGGGTATCTATCGAATTGAAATACTTGAACATAATTATGGTCGATAGGGTCATTACCTAGGTCAGTAATAAAAATCCATGGTTTTATTTGAACATAACGTTTTGTGACTAAGGCTCCGGTGTCTTTATCGTGATATCTACCATCTGGTGCGAAATTCCCTTTTAACTGAGGGCCATCAGGGTAGAAGTAGTAGCCTTCACCGTTAATAATCTGATAACCTGACACTTTGTAGCCACTATTATCTAGGTAGTAGCGGAATGTAGTTGAGATACCATTAGCACGCCATTCACGAGCGATTCTTACAGTACGCTCTATGAAAGTATTTCTGGCTAAATTACCTGAATGTTTATCGTAATATTTACCGTTTTTTGCGAAACCTCCTTTTACTTGCTCTCCATTTTCATCGAAGAATACAGTTTCACCATTAATAGTATGTTCCCCTTTTAATGCGATTCCTTCGGAACCAAAATAGTAAAATGGTTTCGTACCATCGCTAAATCTATTGTGGTCAGAAGGGACGTATAAGTTCCTAGCTAGATGACCATTATCATTCATATAATGGATATTATGGTAATCATCATAGAATAGTCCACTCTTTTTGATATCCTCTTTATTTTCAGTAACGACACCTTCTTGGTCTGAAATATAAAGTTTATCGTTCACTTCTATAAGTGTTCCAATGACACGCTCACCATTAATTTTATCGTAATAGTATTTGTTTCTTCCTTGTTTAATAAACTCCCCTTTAGCTTGCTTTCCGTTTTGGTCAACATAGTACCATTTACCATTTATCATAACTGATCGGTTGACTCCTAAATTAACACGAGCACCGTTATCTTTATCATAATAGTAACCATCGTCTGCAAACTGGTCTTTGATTTGTTCACCATAGGCATTGAAATAAGTAGCAACACCATTTATAGTTTGGGGACCGTGAAGGAATTTTCCGTCATATCCTGCATAATAGGTGACTTTTTTAATTTTAGGGTTAAGATAATCATTCTCTAGGTGATAGATAGTAATGTATTGATTTTTGACCATCATTCCTTGGTAGTCATAATAATAGCTGTTTTCAAAGTCATCGGTAACAATTTGGTTGCGATAGTTTAAAGCATATGGTACTTCAGAGAGTTTACCTTCATTATCAGATTTATAGGTCTTACCATCGATTTGAATAAGTGAGTTGATAACCATTTGTCCATTATGCAAATCATAGTAATGTTTTGGTAGACCTGAATTTGAGTAGCTAGCTTCACCTTTTAGTTGACGACCATTACCGTCAAAACAAACATGATAACTATCAACAATTTGGTTTCCAATGAGTTTTTGACCATTTTCGTCGACATAATACCAGTTTCCATTGTCTTCTACATAAGCATTGGTAACAAGTTCACCACTATCCTTGTCATAGAAGTGTCCATTTGGAGCGAAGTGTCCTTTAACTTGGACTCCACTATCCTTAAAGTAAACTTTGACATTATCAATGGTTTGTTCGCCAATGAGTTTATTGCCATCGGAGTTGTAGTAATACCAGTTGCCTTTATCATCGCTGACATATTGGTTATGGAATCTAGAATCACCTTGGATAGTGATGTTCCCTTCTTTATCTGCGATATAATGGATACCGTTTAACTCAAAAGATGTGTCCTTGACTTTACGACCATTGTCTCTGTCGAAGTAGTAGATTTTATTATCAATATTAATGAATTCGCCTTTAGCTTGATGTCCTTCTGGACGAGATGATTCATGGAAGTAGAGTTCAAAGCCATCAATAGTTTTAGGTCCAGTGATAGGAAATCCGTCTTTGTTGAAGTAATACCAACGACCTTCGTAGTCCATCATAAATTGATTTTTTGGATATTCTCTATTATTTTCTGAAGGAAGAGTATAGTAAATTGGGAACGGATAAGTTACAATGTTTAGTTTTTTATTGAGATAATCTGCCACCCCATCGTGGTCTGAATAAAATACATATGGCATAGACTTCCATAGACCCTTTTCGATGATAGGAAATTGTTTGTTTTTGGCTAAGGTCCCTTTGTCGTCAAAGTAGTAGCGTTTGTGGTCTAATTCCATTAGTCTATGAACAGCAACTTGGCCATTGTCATAGATGTAATAGTCATCACCTAAAATCGTCTGACGACCTTTCTTAAGTGTATTACCATTTTTATCGAAATAGTAACGTTCTAGTCCAGGCATTACATAATAGTTTGGTTCGATATAAGCAGGTTCATTGAAGTAAACAACTTTACTATAGTTTTCTTCTGGAATATAGTGGTTGTCTTTGAATGTAATAAAACGATCTGTTACTAGCTTGCCATCGTTTCCATCGTAAAAGTGTAGTTTGTCGTCAACTTTTCTAAGCTGCCCTTTTACCATAGTACCATCATCGTTAAAGTAATATTGGAAACCGTTGATGTCTTTTGGTCCGGTAACCAGTTGCCCTTTTGCATCTACATAATAGGTAACACCATTTGCATCTGAAACGAAACTCTCTCTTTTATCTGTCTTTTTTGTGATACCTTCCGCTTCAACAGTGATGGTGAAATCGCCATCTTTTTGTGAGGTATCTAAAGTTGTTTTATCAGGAGTAGTACTTATGATGAGGTTTTCGTTGTTTGTAGGTGTATTTGTTGTACATACCTCAGAATGTGCAGTTTCAGAACTAGCTCCTTCCGAACTAGCTGTACTTGTGACTTCAGAGCTTGGTTTTTCAGAAATAGTTTCTGTTGAAGCCCCTTCAGAGGTGACCACTGGTGTTTCTGACACTGTGGCAGCTTCGCTTGAAGCGGTAGCTGCTGTATTTTCTGTAGGTTTAGCTGTGGCTTCATTACTTGCTGGAGCATCGACGTTAATAGCACCTTCTTTGATGATGGTTTCAACAGTTGCTTCATTAACGGGGGTAGGTTGTTCTTCAGCTGAAGCATAGCTGAGTCCTGCAAAACTCAAACCCAAAGCAAGTCCTGTCACTGTAATAGTTACCCAATGTTTTTTAACTTTGTGAAGTTTAAAATGTACTTTCTTTTCCATGGTAATTCTCCTTTCATTTTAAACTTTTTACATATCAAAAAATAAGGGCTGTCATAAGAGTTTATGAAAAGTGAGCATTGGGTAGAGTCCCTAACGATGTGGGGCAATTTTCTTAATGACAATCCTTATTTCTCCAAGTCTCCTCAATTTCGGTATTGTGAGGCTGTTCAAGGCAAACATGAGTTATAGATAAATAATTCTTTGTAACACGAGAATGGTTTGGTATATGTTCTCCTTTCTATGCTTAGAATATCTCGTTTTTTTTTAATCTATGTGACACAAAAAACTAGAGCTTCCTAGTATGAGGTGTCTCCTCTAGAGCTCTAGTTTGAAATGATGCTGTATTTTTAGAAATGAGCCCTAGTTTGATGGTTCAAAGTGACTCAGGAATGGTCATCCTACTATGATTCTTATTTAGGTATTAGTCAACTAATGCTAATCTTTTAGATAATCCCCAAGTGTCCTTTGAAGCAAAATTAAAACGCTTACACGTCCACCTAGTTTCATTATAATCCTTTTTTAAGAATAAACAATAGAAACTAATAGAATTATCAAAAATGTTAAAGAAGTGACATAAAAGATTCTATATTTAGTTTCGTTAGTCAAATAAGAATTCACCTGTGTAAATCATTTATATTTTTAATTTTTGCTATTCATAGACAGACTATGGTCTTAGTCAGATGAAAAAAAGTAGTCTTTCTATCTAAAAATTTCTTTTCAGAATTATCTTTTTAAGGGTTACTTCTCTCATAGTTTTGCTATCTCTTAAGGTTAATTGAAGCTTACTTTAATGTTCAAAAGCCTTTAAGGATAAGCATTTGAAGGTGTTTGAAAATCGAAAACTTTCTATTTAGGACCTTACATGCGGTGTAAGGTCTCATTTTCAGTGATCAAAGTTAATAAAACTGAGCGCGTGGCAGAGATTTATGAAGAAAAGATGATTTTTTCCTATTTGTAATTTGTCTGAATATATCATATAGTAGAGACAACAACAGAAAAAGGATAATTGATATAGATGGAAAATAAGGTACGTTTTAAACTACACAAGGTTAAGAAAAACTGGGTAACTATCGGGGTGACAACGCTCTCAATGGTTGCCTTGGCAGGTGGAAGTCTCCTAGCTCAAGGAAAAGTAGAGGCCGATGAGACAAGCACGCCAAATGGAGATGGCTTACAGCAACTGAGTGAGGATGGCACTGCCAGTCTAGTGATGACCACAACTGTTGCTGAGCAAGCGAGTGCTCAAGCAAGTGTGTCAGCAGTAGCAACAGCCAGCGTAAGTCACGAAACAAACTCTCAGGTGGTGACAAGTGCGGTTAGCCAAGAAACAACTGCTCAAGCACAAACTAGTCAAGTTGCCAGTCAGGGAGTGGCAGTTTCTTCACAAACTCAAGCTAATGCCCAAGAAACACAGACCGCTGAACAGGTCTCACAAGGTCAGGCAACAACACAGGCAACTGTTCAAGAAAGAACTCAGTCAGAAACGCCGAGCAATCAGGTAGGACAATCGGAATCTTCAGTTACTCCTAGCCACAAAGCCACTCGCAGTGGTGGGCGTCGTGTAGCAACATTGCATGCAACAGCTAAAGCAAACAGTCAAAATCAGAAAAAGACTGAGGTTCAAACCAGCCAAAGAATTGAGACTGAAAGTGTGCAAACAAGTGCTCAGTCTACTCCAAGTGTGACAGAACAAGCAAGACCTAGAGTCTTGACCAATGCTGCACCAGCAATCGCCACACGCGCTGCTGATAGCACTATTTGTATCAATGCCAACCGTAACACCAACATCACGATTACGGCCAGCGGTACGACACCAAATGTCACCATTATCACAGGGCCAAACACTCCTAAGCCAAACGTGACGGTGACAAGTCCAAATGGCACAAGACCAAATGTGACTATTGTAACGCAGCCAAATCAACCAAACAAACCTGTTCAACCAAGTCAACCGTCTCAACCTAACAAGCCAGTCCAACCAAGTCAGTCAAGTCTTGACTATAAACCAGTAGCTTCCAACTTGAAGACGATTGATGGCAAGCAGTATTATGTTGAAAATGGCGTTGTGAAAAAGAACACAGCGATTG
>OLNL01002925.1_pt1 | contig 12103 bp, 10 predicted proteins | sample 1672181 | NCBI WGS metagenome assembly OLNL01 (sample SAMEA3136656, study PRJEB25190) | human gut metagenome | biome: human gut; feature: human-associated habitat; material: faeces | place: Austria | collected 2013
TCGTTACATTTCTCCAACAATGCCGTCGGCCTGGAACGTGTTTGAAAAATCATTCCCGCGATCCGCACGGCACACAGACTTTCAAACTATACAATAGCATATTCCGTGGAAAATTACAATAAAAAGCGGTGTGGAAAGGAACAGCCACCCGTTACCGTTTCCTCTGTGAATAACAGTCATTCTCTCTGTTGCGATTTTTTCTCAAAAATGGATTTTAGAATAGGTTGAAAAATCTCTGTATTTCTTATATCATAAACTAATGGTTCGTTTGTGGAACATGGTTCTATGATATAATGATTTTGGTTAAAGCGATTAATGAAGAGGTATCATTTTTGAAGAAAAAAGAAGCAGTATTTATTGGTGCACTATTGGTTATTTCAGTGGTGCTTTGTATTTTTGTTTATGCGGTTCCACATGGAACTCATGGGTCGATCCAGATTACGGTGGATGGGGAACTTTATGGGACTTATTCACTGGCGGAGGATCAGGTGATCCAGATTGGGGATACCAATGTGTGTGAAATTAAGGACGGCGAGGTAAAGATGACAGAGGCGGACTGTCCGGATCATCTTTGCATGAAGCAACCGGCAGTGGGCAGTGCAGGCGGATATATTGTGTGCCTGCCAAACAGAGTAGTCATTCAGGGAGAGGGCGATTCAGATTCACAGGATTCCGAGAGTGGATTTGACGCAGTGGTGTAAGTGATGGATCAGAAAAAGGCAGCGTATCTTGGGCTGTTTGCAGCCATTGCCATTATTTTCGGGTATGTGGAATCGTTGATTCCGTTTTTTGCGGGAATTCCGGGAATGAAGCTGGGGCTTGCAAATCTGGCGGTGCTTTTTGTGCTGGAGAGGTATACGTGGAAAGAAGCGGCGCTGGTTTCCATTGTGAGAATTTTTATTATCGGTTTTATGTTTGGAAGCGGCTCCAGTATTATGTATAGCCTGGCGGGGGCGACCCTTAGTTTGATTGTGATGGTTTTTGTGAAAAATAAGATTGGATTCGGGCAGCTGGGTGTAAGTGTGGCTGGTGGCGTTTCCCATAACATCGGTCAGCTGCTGGTGGCGATTCCGGCAACGCATACGGTGGGACTGTTGTATTATTATGCTCCGGCGCTGATGGTGTCGGGAGTGATTACAGGACTGCTGATTGGAGTGCTGACGAAGGAAGTGCTTAAGAGAATTCCGTGAGATGTTACCACCGTACGCATCTGGGCTGAATATATTCCACGCGGGGAGGCGCAACATTCCGCGGAGCTAACTGCTAACTGCGACTAAACATCTCAGGAGAGCCTTCGATGTTAAGTCTTCGTAAGCAGTGGATCTCCGCTCCATTAAGGGCGCGCCTTGAATGCCCCGCTTAGGAATATATTCAGCCCAAATGCTGTTAGTTGAAAAAGAGCTCCAGGCGATAGTTTTTGACTATCCTCTGGAGCTCTTTTCGTTATTCCGTAAGCTATCATTTTCTATGAATCTATCATGGACAACTTATGCTTCGTTTACTGTGTATCCGTCTTTCATTAATTCGAATTTATCCATCAGTCCACTTGTCACATACACATTTTTGTCTTCATCTACAAATACGGCTTCTGCATCATATTTCTCTAAAAGAGGTTTCGCGGCGTCCATACCAAGGACGAAGCAGGCGGTGGAAAGGCCGTCGGCCAGATAGCCCTGGTCGCAGACGATGGTGACGGAGGTGAGACCGTTCTGGACGGGGTAGCCGGTCTTTGGATCCAGGATGTGGTGGTAGCGGATTCCATCTTCTATGAAGTATTTTTCGTAGTCGCCGGAGGTGGAAAGGAACTGGTTGGCGTCCAGGGTGATGGCGCCAAGGTAGTCACCTTCGGTGTCACGGGGATCGGTGAGGGCTACTTTCCAGGGGGAACCGTCTGGCTTTTCGCCGTAGGTCATGACACTGCTGCCGCCTAGGTTCAGGATCATACCAGAAACATCGGGCTGGCTTCTAAGGTAGTCCATAATCAGGTCACAGCCCATGCCTTTTCCAACGGCACCAAGATCCAGGGTACAGCCATCAAGAAGGGTTACATTGTTTCCGTCCACCTGAATTTTCTCGTAGCCCACTTCGGGAAGAAGAGTGTCAATTTCGGACTGGTCCGGGACATGAGGATTCTCGCCGTCAATGTTCCACAGGCGGATGATCTTTCCAAGGGTGGGGTCAAAAGCACCGTCGGAATCCTGGGACAGTTGGCGGATTTTCTCAAGGTCGGCGGCAAGATCATCAGAGACTTCCATGGTCTTGCCATCAGCATTGTTCAACTGAGAAATCTGGGAGTTTTCCTCTGTCCAGGAAAGGAGGGTGGTTTCCATTTCGCGGAGCTTTTCGCCAATCTGAGTGTTGATGTCCTTGCCTGAGGTATAAAGGGTTTCGGAAACTACCGTGTCCATTGCGAAATCTGCGTTGGTGTATTTTTCTATGTCAGATGCATAAACAACTGTAGTTGTTTTTCCCAGTACTGTTGCGGAAATGACAGTGAGAAGCAGGCTGCCCCAGAGGATTCCTGCCGCACTTCTCTTTCTCAAATGCCTTCTCCCATTAAACATATCCAAGCAGGTAAGTGATTGACCTCTGGACTGCTTTTTATAATGTACCTTAATTAAATCGAATTCATTCTGAAATCTTACTTTACTTCTTTTTTTACTCATATCCTGTTCTTTCTGATTTTATTTTCTCTTACTTTCCAATAGCTTTCGCCCATCTTTTCCAAGCGCGTGTTTAAAAAGAGCTCTCATCTTTCATCTTCGGAATCCCGATCCGGATATTCTTCTTCGGGCAGATTCCCTGGCAGGCGTGGCAGCAGATACATTCTCCTGAGAGAGTGGTATCACCATCAATGTCCAGATGAGCAGGACAGCGCTTTTTGCAGGCTCCGCATTTCGCCGGACAGGTGCCTCTGTCACGGTTGAACAGCGCAGAGGGCGCTATAGGCATTATAGCAAAAATTGCGCCCATTGGGCAGAGGAACTGGCAGAAAAATCTTTCCTGAGTGCACATTCCGATCATGAGCAGAATCAGCAGCACAATCCCCACCTTGTAGGCAGCACCGGGAAGTCTGCCAGCGGTGAGCATGGAAAACACATCCCAGGGGCTCATGCCCTGAAGCTTGCTGTACCAGCCGGTAAGGATAGATACAAGAAGCACCAGAAGCCAGATATATTTCACCTTCTGCAAAATGTGGATGGCTTTTTCTGAGTATCCGTGACGGCCTTTTTTATGAAAAACCTTCTGGCGGATAAACACAGTCAGCTCGTACAATGCATCCCCAAGGGAACCAAATGCGCAGGCATATCCGCAGAAATGCCGTCCGAACAGGCAGGTTACCACCAGCAGCACGGCAGTCACATCCAGAAAGGAATTCCAGCTGATTGCCTGATGTGCTGCGATTGCCTGAAAAACGGACTTCACGCCTGCGAATGCTGTGGAAAAAAGTGCCGGAGCAAAAATGAAAAACAGAAGCTGGATGCCGGCACGGATCAGCCGGATTTTTCTCTGTCTCTTTTTCATTGATTTTCCGCCTTTCCAAGTGCATCATTTACAGCGTTGATAATTCCAGTGGAACTGAAGGTTGCTCCGGAAATAGTGTCAACATCTGTACTCTGGGCAGCCAGAATGGTACTGATCACGCCCTGTCCCTGGGAAAGGTATGCAGAGTCTTCGCCTGGTGCACTTACCACCTGAATGTCTGTAATCGTATCATTTTCAAGTGTAACCTGAACCTGGATGTTGCCGCCAAAGCCCTGGCCGTCTCCTGTGTAGGTTCCGTTTTTGTAGACAAGATCTTCACTTTCTTCCTCAGAAGAAGCGTCCTCAGCCTCTGTCTCATCTGTATTTTCGTCATCTTTTTTCGCGTCCTCGGAAGCATCCCCGGAAGCCGCTTCTTCCGTCTGGGCTTTCTGATTCTTCGCTTCCTCTTCTGCCTTTTTCTTCGCCTCTTCCTGCGCTTTCGCAGCCTCTTCAAGGGCACTTAATATCTCATCCTGCTGTTTTTCCAAGGCCTCCACTCTGGTTGTCAGACTGGCGATCTGCTGGTCTTTTTCGGTATCACTATCTTTTTTCTGCATGGAGTTGTAGCCAAGAACGACACCAACGATCAGAAGCAGACATAAAACTCTCATAATAAAACTCTGGTATTTCATGGGTTATGCTCCTTTTGCCTGATTTAATGCATTTCTAAATGCCTGAATAAATCCCTGGGAGGAATATGTGCATCCAGATACTGTATCTACACTGTCTGCGGACTGCTTTCCCATAACCTGTCCAAGAATTCCTGCCCAGGCTGTATCTACATATTCTTCATCATCATAGGAAAAATAGGTTGCTCCCACAATCTGTCCTCCGGATATTGTTACGGTAACCTGTACACTGTCTGGTCCGTCATTGCCTTCTCCAATGCCAGTGTAGGTTCCATCTGTATATGCACCAGCAGGCACAGGCGTGGGTTCTGGCGTAGCTGTGGGTTCCGGCGTTACAGAATTCTCTGGTGTATCCGTCGGTTCCGGTGCAGAAGTTGGCTCTGGCTTTTCAGCAGGCTCTGGTACAGCTGTAGGCTCCGGCGCAGTCGTTGGTTCCGGAACAGAAGTCGGCTTTGGCGTATTTGTAGGTTCCGGCGTCTCGGTGGGATTCGGCGCCTCAGTGGGCTCTGGCGTTACTGAAGGCTGTACCTCTGTATTTTTTGCCTGTTCCAGTGCCATTTTTGACGCATCCAGAATTCCCATGGAAGAAAATGTTGCACCACTTACCGTGTCAATTCCTTCTGTACTCTGCTTTTCCAGTATTTTAGGCTGTATGGATCTCCATGCCTTATTGAAAAAGCTTCTGGTATCTGAGTTTGTATTGGTTACTTCTGTAATTTTTCCGTCTTTAATCGTCAGTGTTATGTTAACCTTTCCGGAATATCCCATTGCGGAAGCTGTATAAGTACCGTCTTTCAAAAGGTTTACACCCGGCTGATCATCTGATGGATTCTCCGGAGTCTGGGTGGGCTGTGGAATCTCTGTTGGAATTGGTGTTACAGTTTCATCAGGTACAGTAGTCGGTGTTGGAGTTATATCTTCTCCCTTTGAGTCTGTAGTTCCTGATTGATCAGCCTTTGAAAGAGCCTGGGATAAAGCTCCGAGAATTCCATTGGAAGAAAATGTTGCACCACTTACAGTATCAATTTCAGAAGTACTCTGTCTGGAAATTACATTGGACTTGATTGTTTTCCATGCTTTATTAAAAAATTCAGGTGTATCTGTATTTGTGTTGCTTATTTTTTTGATTTTTCCATTTTTTATTGTAACCTTTACCGTTACGGTTCCATCAAAGCCTTCTGCCTGTCCCTCATATACGCCATCTTTATAGCTGACAGAAGTATCCTTCTTCGGTTTCTTTGCAGGTTTTGGCGTTGGCGTTGGAGTTGGTGTGGCAGAATCACTGTTTCCTGCCTGTGAAAGGGCATTCTGTACTGCCTGGATAATTCCGTTTGAGGAGTAAGTTGCACCGCTGACTGCATCCACATTCGGGGACTGGCTTGATAAAACCTTACTTACAACGCCCTGTGCGGAGGCAAAATAAGAGCCTGTTTCTCCAGAGGCACTCAATATATCAACAGCTGTGATTTTCCCACCTGATACAGTTACCTGTACGGTAATCATTCCCCCAAAGCCAGTACCGCTGCCCTGGTAAGTTCCATCTTTATAGCCGCCTTCCGGAACTTCTGTAGTTGGTGTAGTGGTGGAGCCCTGACCTACCCCTGAAGATGCAGCCGTTTTTACTGGAAGGGTCTTTGAGCTTCCTTTTTTTATACCATTTTTTTTCTTTGAAATTTTGGAAGTTTTTTTCTTTGAAGAAGCTGATGATGTGTTTTTGCCTGTTTTCAGCAGACTCTCCTCTTCTGCCTCGTCATCTGCTGTCTCATAGGAATAGGCTGTTTTCAAAAGCGATTCCAGATCCTGGGATTTTACAACCTCTCTGGTTTCAGCAGTCACTTCTTTTCCACTGTTGCCAGCCTGAGCACCTGCTGCAGCCACAGCAGCAATAACCACTGCTGCTGGAGCAAGTTTCACCAGATTCTTTTTTTCAAAAGGATTCTTATCACTGTCTCGTTTTTTCATGCTGTCTCCTGTTAAAATATGTAGCAAAATAAGTTTCTTTTTACAAGCAAAAGCAGGGGCTGTTAAAAACGGCCCCCGTTCCTTTGCCTTGTTTCACACAAGTCTTATTTGTTACCAGTAAAAACTTTGTAACAATTATTGTAACTGTTCAGTACCTTCTGAATGGTTACCAATTATTTTACTTTTACTTTGAATTTCTTAGATACCCCATTACTTGTAACAGTGATGGTTGCAGTACCTTTCTTCTTACCTTTTACAACACCTTTTGCAGTAACAGTCGCTACTTTCTTGTTGCTGGACTTGTATGTTACTTTTCCGGATGGTGTTGCGGTTGCTTTGATTTTTACTGTTTTGCCTTTCTTGATTGTTGCAGAAGATTTTGCAAGCTTCAGAGAAGGTTTCTTAACCTGGATTACTACTTTCTTAGTGTAATTTCCAACCTTTACAGTAATGGTTGTCTTTCCCGCTTTTTTCGCTTTTACAACGCCTTTGGAGGAAACAGTCGCTACTTTCTTGTTGCTGGATGTAAATTTAACTTTTCCAGTTACATCATTTTTTACAACCGTAATGGTTGTAGAGGTTTTTCCTTTGGTGTAAATTGTGGAAGCTTTTGCAGTTGCTGTAATTCCTTTGGCCGGTGCTGCAGTCGGTGCCGGAGTTGCAGTTGGCTGTGTAGGTGCTACAGTTGGCTGTGCCGGGGTCGGTGTTGCGGTCGGCTTTGCCGGGACTGGTGTTGCAGTCGGCTGTGCCGGCGTTACAGTTGGAGACGGAGCTTTTACAAGCATGTTAAGAGCTTCTCTTAAATGTCCGATCTGCTCTTCTACGCCATAAGTTGTCTGATTCTTAATATTTGCAAGCATTTCCTCGCACTCTTCAAGCTCATTTGCAATGCTGTCTTTTGCAGCAGCCCAGCTCTCCGGAGTATAATCAGCCTCATTCAGGGCTTTTGCTTCTGCGATAATGTTTTCCAGTGGTGTGGAATCTGCATCACCTGCAGGTTTTGCAATATTCTCAGCTGTTGCCTGGAATTTTACAACGTAATCCTGGTATCCAAGGGCATGAACAGTAAGGATCCAGTAACCAGTTCCGTCAGTTCCTTCCGGAAGCTTGCATCTTCCAGATTCTGTAAGACCAAGCTGGATACCCATCATTTTATGCATCCAGTTATCAGCTGCAAATTTTGTTCCATAGTTTGCAAGTCTGTTTGTATAAGTGGAATCATTTCCATAATATGCCCACTCAACAGACTGCATATGTGCACCAAGATCGCCATAGTTTCCAGTCAGGTCAACTCTCAGGAACTCACCATAGGAACCATTTCCAGGCTTTACAGCTGCTGTAATTCCGTCTGCCACTTTCAGCTCTGCATCTTTGATACCAGACTCAGTTCCGTTCTGTCTTGCTCCGATTACAAAGCTTCCGTCTTCAGCTTTTGTAACTTTTTTCAAACCATTTGTATTTGCAGTTACATTTGCAACGGCTTCATAGGATTTCAGTTCTTTCTCGCCATAACCGCCGATCAGCTGTCCGCCATTTTTTACAATTGCATGACTTTCTGCAAAAGCAGCAAGGTCAGCTCTCTTAATCTCAACCGGTACATATTTCAGGCCAGTTACGGTATATCCGGTTACATTGTTCCGGTTAAATACTTCTGATGTTCCATCGGCATAATAAACTGTTTTTCCGTCTGCGCTCCAGTGGGAAACTGTTTTTCCATTAAGAACCGCGATTGCCTGGAAGCTTCCTCTGTGAAGGCCATGGTTTGCAGTTGCTCTTGTTACAGCATCAAATGCTCCAAGGTCTGACTCACCTCTTCTGTCTTTTTCTTCAGAAGAAGCTGTGGAGCCTGCATTGTATACATCCTCGGAAGCCCAGTACTCAGCCCATGTAAGACCTGCGTATACATATACGTTTTCGTTGTAAACAAATGTTACATCTGGGTATCCGGCAGCACTTACAACTACTGTATCTCCATCGTTTACAGCTGTTTTAGAATAATCAAGAGTTCCATCCTCCTGAACAATCTTCACAGCACCTTTTCCGCTTGCAGCATACTCTTGGTCACCAATTTTTACTTTTGAAACTGTTTTGGTAAATGCAACAAACTGCTCAGCGGTAATATCTGCCGCAGCAACCAGTTTTCCTTCATACTCATCATAGGAAGCCATTACAGTATCTGTTGTTGCTGTAAAAGTAGCGCTGACAGGAGCATATTTTCCATTTGCATCGGAAATTGTCAGAGTATGTGTTCCAGGTGTAAGATTTGTAACCTTTACTCCTGTCTCTGTTGTCGCTGCTTCCACATCATCAACTGCATATTTCTTTGAATAATCAGATGGAAGTGCTTCAGATAATTCAACTTTAACCTCTGCATCTGTTACCTTGATGTTGTCAACGGTTGCACTGACACCTGTTTTTACCGGAACATAAGTATCTGGAATATCAAAATTAATTTCCCCCTTATCCGTATAGTACGTTACGCTGGAAATAGTTTTTCCCATCATGGATTTGTAGTGATCAGAGCTTATTGGGCAACCGTGAGATTCTGTTGTAAAGCCGGTGCTCCATGCAAGTTCTTTTCCTTTCCAGATATTCTCAAGATGACGGAGTGCATAAGTGGTTCCGTCTGTTGTATTGATGATTACACCATAAATCTTATCACCATTAGATGCATTTACTACTGCCTTTACTGCTGTCTCATCCAGCTCAAGCTGATAATCTCCATATTTGGAATTAAGCTTTAATTCAGCATTCACACTAACATTCTGTTCGGACATTCCCTGAACAGCGCCAAAAGAAATATTTTCGTTCTCATCTACGCTCATTTCCTTGTAATATGCAGGAGTTTCTGCCGGAACATAATAAGTATAGCTTGGCTGTTCAATAAGAGCCGCTGCACCAGTATATGTATTAGTACTTACCTGGCCTTTCATGTTCGTAGTAATCTCTATAGTAGTGCTGTCTGTAATCTGTTTAAAATTTTCCAAATCAGAAGCTTTATTCACTTTTACCGGAAAAGTAACACCTGCAAGTTCATTTCCTTCCGCGCTTGTATGATAAGCAGCATTTCCATTCATCACGCCGCTCATCTTTGTTTTTGCTTTCGTCGCGGATGTAAATGCATCTACTTTTACATCATTGTTTTTCAACTCAGATCTGTAAAAAGCTTCATAGGGAATGTTCATCAGTACGATCTGACCATCCTCCACTGTTTTCAAAGCTCCCGCTTCATTGTTGGTTTCGCCCTCAGTGTCTGCTAAAAAAGCATCTTCTGTGTCTCCGGTTTCACCATCCTCGAATCCAGACTCCTCTTCTGCGGCTTCTCCAGATTCAAAACCATCCTCTGTGTCTGTACCAAAATCTGCTGAATCGTCAGCCTCTGATGATTCGTCATAGTCGTCTGAAATCTCATCAGAACCATATGTAGTCTCCTCAGATACCTCAACAGCTGCTTCTCCAGAAATAAAGTCCTCTGCCATAACTCCAACCGGTGAACTGGTCATCGCTACAGCTGCACTCATAATGATCGGAGCAATTTTTCTTAATAACTTTTTGTCAGCCATTCTCTTCCTCCTTATTTAACTTTTATTAGTATTTTCTAACCTTTGTTTATTTTACAGAATCGCGTTAGAAATGTCTATCTTTTTTTAGTTTAGACATTGCACTTTTTTTATCAACAAGAGGGGCTGTTTCGTATATCAACATGCTGATTCTGTCTCCATATTTTATATAAAAAATGCTTTCCTCTCTTTAGGCATAATGATATCGCTTACAGACATCATCCCCCCATTTGCAGCAAAAAAGAACCCAGGCACGGAAGTCTTCTTACTTCTATACCTGGATTCTCCTACATTGAAAATTAAGCAACTGCCATATTGACTTGTCTGATTTTTCATCTGCTGCTCCTACGTCAGTCGCCGTAGCTACCGCTACACAGACCCGGCCGTTGGGATGCGCCATATGCACCATATTTTCTTTCTATGAGAAAAAGCTCTCAGCCACGCTCATCTCCGCAATATATCCAACAGTTCCTGTCATAAAAATAGTTCCGTCTTCTTTAATGTCGATCTGGATCATACCACCTGGCTGGTTTACATTGATTCTGTTTTCCATCCGACCTTTTCGGTAGGCTGCAATGGCTGCCGCACAGCTTCCTGTACCGGAAGCTTTTGTATAACCGGAGCCACGCTCCCAGATCTCGATATCCAGATTTCCTTTATCAATCTGGCGGCAGATCTGCAAGTTCACTCTTTCCGGGAACTCATCTGCATTTTCCACATATGGCCCCAGCTCCCTTACTTTTTCCTGAGATACTTGATCCATGAAAATAATGCAGTGTGGATTTCCTACTGTGAGACAAGTTGCCTTGTATTCTTTCTTGTTAAATGTAAATGGCTCATCGATCACCTCACGCACCTCGCCAGTTACCGGAATCTCTCTGGAAAGGAAAGAGGCTTTGCCCATATTTACGCGGAACTCTGTCGCTCTGGCATTCAGACACTCTACTTCGATTGTTCCGGATAAAGTCTCAATGGCAAATTTTTTCTCTGTAACATACTCATTGTCCATAAGATATTTTGCAAAAATACAGACACCGTTTCCACTGATTGCAGCTTCACTTCCATCGGAATTAAAAATACGCATTCCCATTTTTCCGTTAATGTCAACTGGTCCGTAAAGCACACCATCCGCTCCAAGTCCGAACCCCCGCTGGCAAAGAAGCGCAACTTTTTTGCCCTGCAGCTGAAGCTGGTTTTTCTTCGCATCCAGTACCAGATAATCATTTCCAAAGCCCTGATATTTTGTCATGATAATGCTGTCTCTCATTGTTTTCAATTCCTTTCTGACGAAGCGCCCGTGATCTTTTTTCTCAAATCACATCTTATATATCCAGTATAGCGTTTATTTTTCCCATGTACATAGAATAACTTGCGAAATATATTGCAAAAAATGCGGTATTTCATTTATAATAAAGTCATATTTCAAGCGCAGAATTGAATTATGACGCTACGCAAACGTAGCTGCAAGCAAAGTTTGCGGTTCCATACACACTATAGTTAAAACAGGGGCCATAACATATGAATTCTTTCAATGAACCTACTGAAAAAACCGGCTATCTGGAGCAGGATTTCCGGCTTTTTCACATCAAGGACCAGACCAAGCGAGAATTTTCTTACCATTATCATGATTTTCACAAGGTGATCATCTTTCTTTCCGGAAAGGCAGCCTACCACATTGAGGGAAAGTCCTACTACCTGAAGCCCTGGGACATTCTCCTCGTGAACCGTCACGCCATCCACAAACCTGAAATTGATTTTTCGGTTCCATACGAACGTTTTGTACTATGGATCCGCAACGACATCAAATCCACAGAACTGCTCCGCTGTTTTCAGAAGGCGATTGACCGGAGTTACAATCTAATCCGTCTGGACTCTGACTCTCAGGAAAAATTAAAGCAGCTTCTCTACGAACTGGAAGCTGCCTTGAAAGACGAAAAATTTGGAAGCGAGCTTCTTGGCTCAGCTCTTTTTACCCAGTTCATGGTTTATGTAAACCGCATTTTTCTGGAAAAGCAGTACATTTACGACGCTCGCTCCTACAGCAGTGATTCCCAGATAGAAGAGCTTCTCCGTTATATTAACCACAACCTTACTGAAGATCTTTCCATTGAAACCCTTGCGCGGAAATACTACCTGAGCAAGTATCACATGATGCGGAAATTCAAGGAGGAAACCGGTTACACCATCCACAACTACATCATTAGCAAGCGCCTTCTTCTCGCCCGCACAAAAATTTCCAAAGGCACCCCCATCCTGAAGGCCGCCCAGTTAAGCGGCTTCTCCGACTATACCACCTTCTCCCGGGCCTATAAAAAACAATTTGGCACCGCGCCAAGCCAGACAATATAATTGCTATTTAATGGATTAAAAGGTCTTCAATGCGGACGCATTTGGACAATGTGTATTACTCACTCGCCGGCGCAACGC
>OLNL01002926.1_pt1 | contig 12100 bp, 10 predicted proteins | sample 1672181 | NCBI WGS metagenome assembly OLNL01 (sample SAMEA3136656, study PRJEB25190) | human gut metagenome | biome: human gut; feature: human-associated habitat; material: faeces | place: Austria | collected 2013
GAACCATAGGCGCACGACCGCCCATCCGCCGGCGGGCGCCGCCTGGCGCTGGCACTAGACGCACGGCCGCCCCTCGGCCTGTACCTGCGGGCTCCCGATGGCCTATGCGTCGTAACGCTTGCCGTTGCGCATGGACAGCGCGACGGTGGAGGCGTTGTGCAGAAGCGAGGACATCTGCGGGGAGATGACGCCGCCGATGCCGGCCGCCAACAACGTCGAGTTGATGACCATGACCTCCTTGAAGCTGCCGTTCAGGCGACCCATCAGGCCCTCGCTCATGCGGCGCAGCGCCACGATGGAGCCGAGCTGGCCGCCCGTGAGCGTGATGTCGGCCACCTCCTTGGCCACCGCAGTGCCCTGCCCCATGGCGATGCCCACGTCGGCAAGCGCCAGCGCCGGGGCGTCGTTGACGCCGTCGCCGACCATGACCACGTGCGCGCCTTCCGCCTTGAGTTTCTCGACGAAAGCGTACTTGTCCTCGGGAAGCAGGTTGGCGTGGAATTCGGATACGCCGGCGCGTGCGGCGATGCGCGCCGCGGTGCGCTCGTTGTCGCCCGTGAGCATGATGACGCGCGAAAGCCCCAGGCGGCGAAGCTCGGCGATGGCCTCGGGAACGCCGGCCTTGAGCGGGTCCTGCACGCCGATGACGCCCATGAGCTTGCCGTCCACGGCAAGGTAGAGCGGCGAGAGGCCCTCGGTCTCCCGTGCGATGAGCTCTTTCTGCGCCTCGGAGATCTCGACCTGCTCGTCCTCCACGACGAAGTGCTCCGAGCCGATGACCACGCGCTTGCCGGCAAGCGAGCTTGCTATGCCATGTGCCACGATGTACTCCACCTCGGCGTGGCGCTCGCGGTGCTCCAAGCCCTTATCGGCGGCAGCGCGCACGACCGCGCGGGCCACCGGATGCGGGAAGTGCTCCTCCAAGCATGCGGCGAAGCGAAGCACCTCGTCGTCGTCCCAGCCGTCAAGGGAAAGCACGCGCGCCACCTGCGGGGCGGCCTCGGTCAGCGTGCCCGTCTTGTCGAACACGATGACGTCGGCCTGCGCCATGGACTCGAAGTGCTGCGAACCCTTCACCGTGAAGCCCGCCTGGGCAGACTGGCTCATGGCCGACAGCACGGCGATGGAGCCGGTGAGTTTGAGCGCGCACGAGTAGTCGACCATAAGGGCCGCCGACGTCTTCACCAGGCTGCGCGTGGTAAGCGCCACGATGCCCGCCAGCAGGAAGTTCCACGGCACGATGCGGTCGGCAAGGCGCTCCATGCGCGACTGCGTGCGGGACTTGTAGGATTCGGTCTGCTCGACCAGGTTGACGATGGTGCGCAGCTTCGTCTGGCCCTCGTTCGCCTTCACCTCGACGATGATCTCGCCGTCCTCGACGGCCGTGCCGGCGAACACGTCGTCGCCGACGGTGCGCTCGACGGCCAGCGGCTCGCCGGTAAGCGCCGCCTGGTTGACCATGGCGCACCCTCGCACCACCGTGCCGTCAACGCACACGGGCATGCCGGTGCGTACGGCGATGAGCTGACCCGCGCGCAAGGAGCTGGAGGGAACCTGCACCTCGGTGTCGCCCTCCACCAGCTGGGCGGTTTCAGGCAGGTCGAGCAGCGCGTTGATGAGCGCGCCCTCCGAACGGCTGCGCGTATACTCCTCAAGCGTCTCGCCCACGTTGAGCAGAAGCATGGTGAGCCCCGCCGTACGCGGGTCGCGCTTCGCGAACGAGATGCCGATGGCCGCTGCGTCGAGCACGGGCACGTCCAACCGGCCCGCCGCCAGCGACTTCAGGCCGGCGAACAAGAACTTGCGGTAGCTGAAAACCGTCCAAGCTGCCGCCAGGGGCGCGGGCAGGAACCAACGGCGCATGAAATGGAAGCCCACGAGCGACGCCAGATCCATGAGCAGGGAATGTGAACGCGGGGCAAGCTCAAGGCCGCACCCTTGCTTGGCCTTGGCGATGGCCGCCGCATCGATGCCCGCCAGATGCTCGAGCACGCGTGCGCGGCCGCCGGGTGCGGCGTTATAGGTCAGGGCAACGCTGCCGATGCGCGGATAGACGGTTGACTTCGCGATGTCGGGGCATGCGCCCAGCACGCGATACAGCGCATCTAAGTCCGCTGGCGGGACAGGGCCCGCCAGCTTCACGCGCAAACGGCCCGGAAGCTCATTTGCGATCTGATATTTCATAGCGACGTCTTCGCGCTATTCGCCGTCGACCGCGGACTGCTCGATCTTAGCAGACTCGTTGATGTAGCTTGCCTCGGCCACGATGTCATCGACCTGGGCCTTGGCCTGCTCGACCACATCCTGATAGGCGGCCTTGGCCTGCAGGCCCTTGGCAACGCCCTGCACGTAGCACTTCTTCGCCGCAGAGCTGCTCAGCGCCTTCAAACCCAGCGTGCCCAGAGCGAAACCACCGGCGATCATCCAGCCATCGCGCTTCTTGAGTTTCATGATCTTCGTCCTTTCTTGTGCTGTCCACCGCCGTGGATCCAGCAATGTTCGACCCCAAAAACTTTTACTCCGCACGAAAGAGTATGACGCAGGTGACATATTGTCAATCAAAGTCAACTTTAATTCTCGAAATCGCCGTTTGCCGTCATGCGGGATTATTGCGGACGGCCGATGACGTGGGCATATCCGCACGGCGAAGCACGCTATCATGATGCAAGCACAACTTCGAACCATTTGGAGCATCGTATGAACTTCAACAATGTAACCTTCGAGCGCTCGTTCGGCATCTCCTCGCAGCTGCCACCCTCGACGCTTCCGGAAGTGGCGTTCGCCGGCCGTTCGAACGTGGGCAAGTCGTCCATGCTCAATGCCCTGTTCGGACGCAAAAGCCTGGCGAAGGTCTCGCAGAAGCCCGGCAAGACGTCCACCATCAACTTCTTCGCAACCGAAGGCGCCCGTTTCGTTGACCTGCCCGGCTATGGCTACGCACGCGTAGCGAAATCCGAGAAGGGCCGTTGGGCGGAGCTGATCGAGGGCTATTTCAACCAGGATCGCAACTTCGCGCTGGTGGTCAGCCTGGTAGACATCCGTCATGAGGCGCAGCAGCTCGACTTGAACATGATCAACTTCCTTATGGAGGCGGGGCTTCCCTTCGCCGTGGTGCTCACGAAGTCCGACAAGCTCTCCCGCAACCAGCAGAACAAGCAGGTTGCCGTGCTGCGCCGCCAGCTTGCCCTGCCCGACGACGTGCCCATGCTGGTGACGTCCAGCGAGAAGCGCGACGGCTTCGATGCCTTGCGCAAACTCATCACGCAGGCCTGCGAAGGCTAGCGCAGGTTGACGCCTACCGATCGGGTTGCGCGCCCTGCCGGCATAGCTTTGCCGGCATCCCCATGAGCACGGTCCCCTTCCCCACTGCCAAGGGGACCGCATTCGCAGGCGCGGCTTAGCCAGCGCTCCTTTCGCAAAGCCCGAATCATGGGCGGCCTTTCCCGCAGAACCGGCAACGCTCCCGTAAACGCGAACGAGCCCCAAGCTGATGAACAGCTTGGGGCTCGTTGTTTACTGCAGGTATTTCGCTGCCGGCTTGAATGCTTGCCGACATGCCGCCGGAACGGGAAACGCTACCAGGGGCGCACGATGATCATGTCGGACTGCACGGAGCTGACGCACACCGTCTGACCGAAGGTTGGTGCATGGATCATCTGCCCGCCGCCGATGTAGATGCCGCAATGCGACCAGCTGGTGCAGATGTCGCCGGGCTGCGGGTCGGAGACCTGGGACATGCCCATGAACGTGTACGTGGTGCCGTAGCGCGAATAGCTGCCGGTCAGCGCATAGCTGACCAGACCGGAGCAGTCGAAGCCGTCAGGGCCGACGCCGCCCCACACGTACGGCGCGCCGATGCAGCTGTATGCACGGTCGACGATGGCATTGCCCGTGGAGGCGTTGTAAGACGGCGTCCAGCTGCTGGAGCTGCTGGAACCGCCCGAGTTGTCGGTATTGCCCGAATTGCCGTTATCGGTCCAACCGGTGTTGCCGGCGTCGCCGGAATCGTCGGTCCACGTGTTGCCGCCGCCGTTACCGGCAGCGCCGCCGTTACCGCCATTGCCGCCGGCATTGGCGTTGGTGTTCGTGGCACCCGCGATGCCCATACGCTGGGTAGCCTGAGCGGCGGACTGGTCGACGGTCTGCTGAGCGGTTGCGGCAGCGGCAGCGGCCTGTGCGGCACGCTCCTCCTCCACCAGCGTTGCCACCTCGGCCGAAAGGCCGTCATAGGTCTGCTGCATGGAGTTGACGGTGGCCTGAGCCTCATCCTGGATTTGCTTGGCCTCGGATGCCTTGGCAGCGGCGGTGCGGCTCTGCTCTTCGAACGTGGCCTTCTGCTCCTGGGCCTCGGTGCGCAGGTCCTTGTTGCGCTGCACGAGCTCGGCATCGTTATCGTTAACCTTGTTCAGCAGGTCCCAGTTCGTGGCGAACTCGCTGAACGTGGTGGAGCCGAGCAGCAGGTCCAAAAACGAGCTGGCGCCCGTGCGGTACATGCTTTGCGCGCGATCGCCCAAACGGGACTGCACATCGGCGATCTCGACGTTGATCTGGTCGATGCGCTCCTGCGCCTGGTCGGCGGATTGCTGTGCCTGAGCCTGCTCCTCGAGCGCCTGGCCGTAGTCGGCCGACGCCTGATCGAGCTTGTACTGCATAGAATTGAGCGAGGCCAGAACCGCCTGTGCCTCGGCCTGCTTGGAAGATGAATCAGGGGTGGCGAATGCCAGCTGCGGGACCATAAGGCCGCAAGACAGGACGCAAGCCATAGCCCCGCCGGCGATACGGCGGCGCAGCTTCATTTCCTGTTGCATGCACGAACCTCCTACTCGGTTTCAAAATCGTTCTTGCTACTGTATCACCCTCGCAACAAGCGCGGAACCTTTTGCACTGAACGGGCATACGCCCAGGTGAGGCAACCGGCATTTATGAAGAGCGGGCGGCTGGGGCGAAGCGTGTTTTCGCACCGCCAGCTCCAGCCGCCCATTCTTTGCGGCGCTTTACGCCGTCCCCTAGCCGCGGAAGCCCGCGTCCTCCTGATGACGCGACGGATCGTCGGCAGCGGAGGTTGCCAGCGCGTCGCATCGCTCGTTCTCGGCATGGCCGGCATGCCCCTTGACCCAGACGAACTCCACGTCGTGGGGCTCCTTGGCCTTGAGCATGCGCTTCCACAGATCGGAGTTCTTCACCGGCTGCTTCTGCGAGTTCTTCCATCCGCGCTTGAGCCAGCCGTCCACCCAATGCTGGTTGAACGCGTTCACCAGATACTGGGAATCGGAGTACAACGTCACATGGCAGGGGCGCTTGAGCGCCTCAAGGGCCACGATGGCGCCGAGCAGCTCCATGCGGTTGTTCGTGGTGCAGCGGTACCCCTGCGAGAACTCCCGCTCGTGCACCCCGCCCTTGCTGTCGACGAAGCGCAGGATGCTGCCGTACCCGCCCGGCCCGGGGTTGCCCCGCGACGCGCCGTCGGAATACAAATCAACGTGCATAAGCAAACCAACTTTCCGCACCCATGAAAAGGCCGGCCAGCCGCGTTGCCGCAGCTGGCCAGCCTGATCGGATGCCGTGCTTTGAAACCCTACTTGAACTGCGAGGGGTGCTTCGAGAAGAAGTCGAAGCGCGGGGGAAGCTCGCGGATGCGATGACGCCCGTCCTCGAGCTCGGAGCCGTGGCACAGCTCGTCCATGCCCTCGAAATCGAAGTTCCAGCTGAAGAAGTCGTCGAACTCGAAGCTGAGGTAATCGGCGATCTTCTCGCAGCCCTTCGGCACCACGGGATGCATGAGCAGCGTGGATACGCGAAGCAGGTAGAAGCAGTCCACGAGCACCTGACGGCGCAGCTGCTCGTCGCCTTCCTTCTCGGCGGTGCGGATGTTGTCCGTCCAGTACTTGTTCGCCCAGCGGATGAACGTGTCCATGATGGACATGACCGTGTGCAGCTCCGCCTTGTGCATGGTCTTGTCATACTCGTTCATGCATGCCTGCGCGCGCTTGCGCACCTCGGGCGACACCTCGCCGAGCGGCATCCAGCCCTCGAAGTTCTTCTGCGCCTCGTAGAAGCAGCTGCGGGCCAGGCGATTGAACACGTTGGTGAGCAGCGTGCCTTCCTTGAGCACCGGGTCGGCCACGCGCGGGTCGTTGCGCTTGGCCTCATCGGGATCGAAGGGCTTGGGCTTGAAGCCAACGGACTTCTGGTCCAGGCCAAGGGCCAGGAAGTGGGCGCGCAGCTGCTCGACGGTATAGTGCTCGAGCAGCTCGTCGGCCGTGGGCGGCTTGACCGAACCCGACGACGAGGCCTTCTTGTTGCCGAGCAGGATGTGATGGTTGGCGATGAGGCTGGTCTGGCGCAGGGGCCTATCCGTCTTACCGGGCGTGAGGATGTCGCCGGGGCGCAGCGCCTCGATGAGCGCTGGCTGGGCCACACCGTAGAAGTACAGGTTGTCCTGGCCGATGAACTGGTAGACCTGCGCGTCCTCCGAGCACCAGAAGTCGCGCCAGCTGCCGCGCGGCAGGCCCATCTTGTCGTTGATGGCCATGGTGAAGCTCATGGGAGCCCACAGGCTTTCGGGCCAGCACCACACCGTCAGGCCCTCGAGCCCGTCGATGACCGGCGCCTTCACGCCCCACTCGATGTTGCCGGTGATGCGGAAGGGAACGAGCGCCTTGCCCGTGCGGAAGCGGATGCCCGCAGCGGCGAGCACATCGCGCGCCGCATCGCGGTCGTCGATGGTGTCGAACTCGATCTCGAAGGACTGCTTGCCCTTCTCGGCCTCATGGTACCGGTGATGCGCGAGCTTGTCGGCGATCTGAAGATACTGGTCGTACAGCTCGTTTTTGATGTAGACCACCGGCGGGGCCAGGAACTCCTTGATGGTCTGCGGCACGATGGGACGGACCTCCGGATCGGCCTCAAGGGCCTCCACGTGCTTTTTCAGGAAGGCGTTGAACGCCGGCAGGTCGAAGTACCAGTTCTCCACCGGGCGCATTTCAGGCGCGACGCCGGTGAGCGAGGACTTCGGCGCGATAAGGTCCTCGGGCGCGTAGCTATGGCCCAGGTCGCACTCATCGGCATAGGCGTGCTCGGACTTGCAGCCCTGCACGGGGCAATGGCCCTGCACCTGGCGGCCGTTCAGGAACGTGCCCGCCTCGGGATCGTAGAACTGCAGCGTCGCACGCTTCTGAAGCCAGCCGTTCTCGTGCAGCTTCTTGATGAACGCCTCGCTGATGAGCTGATGGACCTCGCCGGAATGCCCGATGTTAGAGCCCTCGTAGATGTCCAAGCTGATGTCGTAGGACTCCAGCGTGTCCTTCTGGCGGTTATGGTTGCGCAGCACGTAATCCTCGATGGTGCCGTCGAACTCGCCGGCCTCCACCAGCTTGCGGTAGCCCTCGTTGATGGGCGAGCCGAAGCAGTCCGTGCCGCTGATGAAGCGGACGTTCTCCGCGCCGATGCGGTCGCGCAGGAAGCGCGCGAAGCAGTCAGCGGGCACGAACACGCCGGCGATATGCCCGAAATGCAACGGCTTGTTGCCGTAGGGCATGCCGGCCGTGACCACCGCGCGCTTGGGCCAGGCAACCGTTTCGGTGTTGTCATGCTTTGTTGCCATGTGTATGTGTCTCCCCTAGAACTCCAGGTTTGCGTTTGCGTTGCCGTTGGCGTGCTGGGCCTTTTTCGCCGTGCGGCTGAGGAACTCGTCGTTGTCGTCGGTGCGCTTCAGGGACTTGATGAGCATGTCCATAGCGCGCTCAGTGTTGTTCGTGTTCGCCAGGATGCGACGCACTCCCCAGATCAGCGGCGCCTTCTGCGGATCGAGCAGCAGGTCCTCCTTGCGCGTACCCGACGCCACCGGATCGATGGCCGGGAAGATGCGTCGGTCGGCCAGGTTGCGGTCGAGCTTGAGCTCCATGTTGCCCGTGCCCTTGAACTCCTCGAAGATGACCTCGTCCATCTTGGAGCCGGTGTCGATGAGCGCCGAGGCGAGGATGGTGAGGCTGCCGCCCCCCTCGATGTTGCGGGCGGCGCCCAGGAAGCGCTTGGGCGGGTAGAGCGCCGTGGAGTCCACGCCGCCGGACAGGATGCGGCCCGATGCCGGCTGCGCCAGGTTGTAGGCGCGCGCGAGGCGCGTGAGCGAGTCCAGCAGCACGACCACGTCCTTGCCGCACTCCACGAGGCGCTTGGCGCGCTCGATGACCAGCTCGGACACGGCGATGTGGTTCTCCGTGGGCATGTCGAACGTGGAGGACACGACCTCGCCCTTGATGGAGCGCTCCATGTCGGTGACTTCCTCGGGACGCTCGTCCACGAGCAGGCACATGAGGTGCACGTCGGGGTTGTTCGCGGTGATGGCGGCTGCGATGTTCTTCAGCACCGTGGTCTTGCCGGCCTTCGGCGGGCTGACGATCAGACCGCGCTGGCCCTTGCCGATGGGGCTCACAAGGTCGATGACGCGGGCCGTGACGGTGTTCTTGCCGTGCTCCATATGGAAGCACTCGTCGGGGTAGACCGGCGTGAGGTCGCCGAAGCGCACCCGGTTGCCGCACTCCTCGATGGGCGTTCCGTTGATGGCCGTGACCTTCTGGATGGCGGCGTACTTCTCGTTCTCGCGCGCCGGGCGCGTCTGCCCGGACACCATATCGCCCTTGCGCAGGCCGTTGCGGCGGATGGTGGACAGGCCCACGTAGCAGTCCGTCTCGCTGGGCAGGTAGCCCTGCGTGCGCAAGAAGCCGTATCCGTCGGCCAGGATGTCCAGGATGCCGGACACCTCGATGAAGCCCTCGGCCTTCACGCTGGCCCCGAACACGGCCTCGACGAGCTCGGCCTTCTTGAGGCCGGCGGCGTCCACTCCCAGCTCGGCCGCCTTCTCGCGCAGCTCGGCCACCTTGAGCTTGGCCAGATCGTCGCGCGACACGCTGGGCTGCACCTCGCGGGGACCGCGGTTGTTGTCGTGCGGACGGCGCTGGCGGCGGTTGTTGTTGTTCTGCTTGCCGCCGGAGGCGTTCTGGCGCTGGTTGTTCTGCTTCTGGCGGTTGCCCTGGTTCTGGCCTTGGCCGCCCTTGTTGCCGCTGGAGTTCTGGCCCGGGCGCTTGGCGGTTCCGGAGCCCTGCTGCGGTGCGGCCTGGCCGCCGGCCTTGACGGACTTGCGCGGCGTCTTGGCCGTGCGCGGTGCGGGGGATGCGGCCTCGGCCTGCGGTTCCGCCGCCTTGTCGGCCGGCGCCTTCGCGGCGGCTCCGGCGTTCACGCTCGTGGAGCGGCGGCGCGTGGGCCTGGCTGCCGGGGCGGGCGCCTCGGGCGCCACGGTTGCTGATTCGTTCTCGCTCATGCGTTCTGCACTTTCTCCCAGTCCTTGAGGAACGCCTCGAGGCCGCGGTCGGTCAGCGGATGCTGCACGCACTTCTTGAGCGCGGCGAAGGGCACGGTGGCGATGTCGGCGCCTATGAGGGCGGCCTGCGCCACGTGGTTCGCGCTGCGCACGGACGCGGCGATGATCTCCACGTCGTGGCCGAAGTCGTAATTGTTCACGGCGGCCACCACGTCCTCGAGCTGCGCGAGGCCGTTCTCGGAGATGTCGTCGAAGCGGCCGACGAACGGGCTGATGTAGCGGGCGCCGGCACGGGCGGCCATGATGGCCTGCGGCACGGTGAAGCACAGCGTCATGTTCACCGGGATGCCCTCGGCGGCCAGCTGCTTCGTGGCGGCCAGGCCCTCGATCATCGTGGGGAGCTTCACCACCACGTTGTCGGCGAGCGCGGCGAGCTCGCGGCCGTCGCGGACCATCTCGTCGCGCGTCATGGCCACGCTCTCGGCGGACACGGGGCCGTCCACGATCTCGCAGATGCGCTTGATATGGTTGTGGAAGTCGGCGAGCTTGCCGCCCGTGCGCGCGTAGAGCGTCGGGTTCGTGGTCACGCCCGCCAGCACGCCCCAGCTGGCCGCCTCCTCGATCTCCGCGAGATCGGCGGTGTCCAGAAAGAATTTCACCTAGTCCTCCTTATGCTTATGGGTAAATCTGCTTGGAAACGCGCGCAAGCGCACGCGTGCATGCCTGAAGTGGAATATTGGATGTTAGATGGCTTTCCAACGGTGGGATATTCAGAACTTCGATCATGTTAGCGCATGATCCGCGATCGTTCAAGCACATCAGGCCGCATATCGTGGAATTGCGATGGAGGTTGGGGCACGCTTCGTCATCAAGCAAGGCGATGCGGGAAAGCGCCTCGGCGCGGGGCGGGCCTAGCCCATCGTGCGGAAGAAGCAGCTGCGCTCCCCCGTGTGGCAGGCGGGGCCGGCCGGATGCACGAGCGCAAGCAGCGTGTCGGCGTCGCAGTCATAGCGCAGCTCCACGAGCTTCTGGGTGTTTCCGCTGGTGGCGCCCTTGTGCCACAGCTCACGCCTGCTGCGGCTCCAGAACACCGTCTCGCCGCGCTCCATCGTGAGCGCGAGCGATTCCTCGTTCATCCACGCCATCATGAGCACCTCGAGCGTGTCCGCGTCCTGCACGATACAGGGGATCAGCCCGTCGGCGTTGTAAGTCAGTTCAGGGACGTCCATGATGCTTTCTCCTCGCTCGCAAATTGCGCAACAGCTGTTGCACTAGCGCCTTCTCACATCCGCTTCTCGATGTCCTCCGTCGACGGCAGCAGGTCGGCGAAGCCCTCCGGCAGCACCTCGGCGGAAGTTCAGTTTACCCGCAAACTCGGGCTTGAACGCGGAGTTCTTCGATTCGACGACTATAGCTACGTAAACAGACTGCTCCTTTCACGCATAGTCGGTGATCGCGCATCGTGCTGCACGCACGAAGCGCTTTTCGCATGATCGCGGTGATTTTATATATGATTGAAAGCATAATGGACAAAAAGGCTCGGTAGTCTATAGATTTTAGGCGTAAATCAAGGGGTCGCGAATGCGGCGTTTGCGAAACGCCTGGTAGCAGGTACTAAGGTTTAATTATCTTTTATCCAGAATAGCGACAACTGCTCCTTCTTGTCCACAGCACCGCATACCCCGCGCGTAGAGCGGCTGCTTCGAGGGCCACGGCGCGCGAAGGTCGTCAGATTGTGCTGATCGGCTGGATGTGCGTCAAAGGAAAAGCCAGAGCAAATATTCTTTTTTCAAGAAAATGCAGGGACACGGTGGTGCGACAGCGCTACAACCTCACCGGGATTCCCTGGGCGCGCATGTGCTCTTTCACTTGGCGGACGGTGAGCTCGCCGAAGTGGAAGACGCTGGCGGCCAAGACGGCGTCGGCCTCGCCCTCGATGACGCCTTGGGCGAAGTGCTCGAGCTTGCCCACCCCGCCCGAGGCGATGACCGGGATGTCCACGGCGCGCGCGACGGCGCGGGTGAGCGCGCAGTCGAAGCCGTCTCGGCTGCCGTCGCGGTCCATGCTGGTGAGCAGGATCTCCCCTGCCCCGCGCCGAGCTGCCTCCTGCGCCCACTGCACGGCGTCGATGCCCGTGGCCTTCCGGCCGCCGTGCACGTACACCTCCCACTTGTCCCCCGCTCCCGCGACGTGCTTCGCGTCGATGGCGCAGAGGATGGCCTGGCTGCCGAACGCGGCGGCCGCCTGCGTGATGAGCTCCGGGTTCGCCACCGCGGCCGAGTTCACCGACACCTTGTCGGCGCCGGCTGCGATCATCGCCCTGATGTCGGCCACGCTGCGAAAACCCCCGCCCACGCAGTACGGCAGGTGCAGCTGCTCGCTCGCGCGGCTGGCGAGGTCGACGGTGGTGGCGCGGTCGTCGCTCGTGGCCGTGATGTCGAGGAAGATCACCTCGTCGGCGCGCTCCTCGTCGTAGCGCTGCGCGAGCTCGATGGGATCGCCCGCGTCGCGCAGGTTCACGAAGTTCACGCCCTTGACCACGCGACCGTCCTTCACGTCCATGCAAGGTATCACGCGTTTCGCTAGCATCTCGCTCCTTCCGTCGTTGCTAACGCAACGACGGACGTGCCGACGCTGCGCGGGTACTTCGCGGCACGCTTGCCGCTCCAGGTTCTCCTCACGTGCCCAAGGCACGCTTCGTCGAGCCTTCGCGGCAATCGCGCTCGCGAAGAACCCGCTCGCTGACCTTACCAAACATGTTGGACTCACATTCCACAAGGGTTC
>OLNL01002931.1_pt1 | contig 12087 bp, 8 predicted proteins | sample 1672181 | NCBI WGS metagenome assembly OLNL01 (sample SAMEA3136656, study PRJEB25190) | human gut metagenome | biome: human gut; feature: human-associated habitat; material: faeces | place: Austria | collected 2013
TTAAGTCCAGCAGAAATTTACTTGGCATATCAATCCGCATTTTTGTTCCATCTGCGGATATTGCCTGACCATTTTCCTGAAGAAATATAAGGGTACTTTCCGATTCTTTTTCCCATGCTTCAAAGAAACTTTTGTTCGTATCCGTTTCAAGGGACAGCTCCCATACTGCCTTTTCCATTTTCGCTGATATACTTCTTAGACTTACTTATAAGATACTTGATACAGACTAAGCTTAAAAGAATTGTAAGTAGTATAAGCAACAGTTTTGTTATTTTTTTCTTTTATTTACCGTTTGTTCTATCTCCACTTTTACTATTCAACCTCTATATAGTCTTCCGGTGCCGACGGCTGCTGTCCTTTTGACATTGCTTCGATCCATGCACTTGATAATGTTGCATCTTTAAGCTGCTCAATCTCACATTTCGGATTTATTTTTTTCAAAACAGACATTGTGGTATCTGTAAGAAGAATAGAGTATTCCTTTTCTTTGTCTATGTTCTTACCATTAACTGTTAAGTCCTTTAACGAAAATCCACTTTCCGCTTGATTGACGATCATTTTCATACCGGATGCAATTGGTAATTCGTATTTATTGGTTACATAAAAATTCTCATCAGCATCAGCAAAATAATTTTCCACGAGTTCATAAACCTGTTTACCATTAATTTTTGTAACATATAATGCTGTATCTGAACTCTTCGCTGTCATCATGCCAACCCGGCTGCTGGTGCATTCTCCTTTATACATAGAGGAAGTGAAATAATAATATGGTGCCAGAGCCAGCTGTGCATCATTTTCTTCTCTGATCGTAGTTAAAATGGAAGATACTGCATCACGGTCATTTCTATCGTTCAGTGAAATGGAATATTCATTTTCAAAATCCACCGTTGCTTTTTCTTCTGGATCTTTACGGTTCATTACACTGCGAAAAGTATCATAAGCCTGTGTTTCATCCATTTCCCCTTAGAATCTGCTTTCACCTCACACAGTATTCTTGAAATCAGCCTCCAAAAATGCTATATTGGATTCTATATGAATGTTACTGCTCGCTGTATTCACAGCGCACGGTAACCCTGTTCTGACTGTCCAGGGTGCAGGTAAACAGACTGAGCGGCCATTTTCCGCTCGTCATATCCTCCACACTCCAGGGTGTCAGTGCTTCTATCACAGCCACCTGATACACGAACCGATTTCCGACTGCGTCTGTGAAAATTACTTCACTTCCCGTTGAAAGCGTCTTAAGTCGTCCAAAGTGGGATTGATAATTATGTGCTGCGATCACCAGATCACCCTTATAGGCACTTCCTGTATATCGGCACGGTGCAAGCCGCAGAGCCGGGTAACTCCATTCACTGATAACCGGCAGCTGCAGATCAAGCGACGGGATCTCCAGAATCCCGATACATGATATATCACCAAGACTGCTCAGCGTAAACTCCGGCATCTCCATATCCGGGTTCAGCAGATAGTCCGGTATGTCCTGACTGTCCGCCGCTTCCCCGTCAGGATCCGACGGAAGTTCTGAAGCTTTTTTGTTTTCCGACAGATATTCTGCCAGGATCTCCTCCTGACTCTCCTCTGCACGGTGGCTGTCCCACAGGTTATACATCAGAAGCAGCACAGCCCCTGCCACCAGGATCAGCCCTGCCCCTGTAAAAAATCTTCCAAGTCGATTCTTTCTCTTATCTCGCATCATTTTTCTTCTTTTTATCTCCGGATCTTCGCAGTACCTTACCTGCCAGCAGACACATCACCCCCGCCAGCATAAGAAGCGGAACCGGCCACCAGAGCTGTCCTGTCTGCGGAAGTTTCTGCGACGGCTTTCCGTCATCTCCTCCGGATCCTCCCGGCTCCTTTGCCGTATTGGTCAGCACAACCGTGCTTCCCTGCTGGCTGGTACTTACCGTATAGCCGGACGGCACTTTTTGCTCTGTCACACTCCAGCGCACCTGCGATGAGAGATCTTCCCAGGTATAAGACCACTGATTCTCCGAATTCAGAATCTGCCTGTCAACAACCGTTGTCTTTCCCTTTGAATCTGTCCGAAGAAGCTCCACCTGCACAGAAGCCGGGCGGTTTTCCTCCCTGTCCTGCATCCACACCTTCAGCACATGAACCCTCGTCCTGGAACCTTCCGGCTTTTCCCTGTCATCATATTTCAGAAAAACTTCTATGTTATACGGATCTTCCTGCGTGGAATCCGGAAGTGCGACCAGAGAAACCTGCGGAGTGTAAATCCTGGTCTTTCCATTCTCCTGCACCTCGATCTCCTTCGCACTCACAAGATAAAGCCCTCTCGAAAGATCCTCAAAACGTGCACTCCTGTCACTTCCTGACTTCGTCACCGCATCTGCCTCGATCCCGTCACGTCCGATATAGTCCGCAAGAGTACGCGCCACTCCCTTCCAGCCATCCTGATCCTTCTGATCCAGGGAAACCTGGTAATTCTGAAATTTTCCTGTCAATGTGAAGCTGTCTTCATAGTCTGCCACACGATACAGGGAAATCTCCATCCCTTCCGCCGGACAGATAAGCGAGATACTGCCTTTTGTCTCATCCGCTTTCTCCGCTGCCAGAACCGGCACCTTCGTCACCATCCCGACAAGAGCAGCGACAAAAGCCAGCATAAATATTATATTTTTAACTCGTCTGCGACTGTTTTTCATCCTTCGATACTTCATCTTCTTCTCCCACTGCTGGTTCTACTTCTGTTTCGTATGGTTACCTTTTTGCTTTTCTTTCTTCTTTCTGGAACGCCGGGTCGACACATCCACTGCAATAAAGCTAATAACAAGCAGAGGAATTGCGATACCTGTTGCAACAACCACTGTGTTCATCTTTGCGGCATCCGAAGTAATCCTGGAATCATCACCTGCACGATTCGCGATTCTCTGTCCACGCACCAGCAATCTCTGTGTATTGATTCCATATGGCGTACAGGTAAGAAGGGTACACAGATCCTTATCCTCTTCAATCTCAAGCGGTCCATAATCTCCCGGCTCCACAATACGAATCTGGTCAATCTCATATGTAAAAACCTGATCATAAATATGAAGGAGAAAAACATCTCCCTTCTGCAGCTTGTCGAGATCCGTAAAGAGCTTCGCACTCGGAAGTCCTCTGTGACCGGAAAGAACACAGTGTGTTCCGGTACCGCCTACCGGTAAGCTGGATCCTTCCAGGTGACCGATGCCTACCTGCAGGACGGAATCATCCACTGTGTGATAGAGGGCAAGCTTACATTTGATTTCAGGTATGGTGATATAACCCATCATTCCTGTTCCGTCTGCATTCAAAAGACTTTTATACAAAGCATCCTGCTCCTCTGACGGAGTAAAACGCCCTGCATCTGAAACCAACGTCTGATTATATTGTGCTGCCTGCTCCAGAGCCTGCTTTTTCTCCTGTACTCCCATCTTTTCAATACGATCTGAGTACTCCGCAACCGCCTGCGTCTGATGCTTCGAATTCCAGAAATTACTTACTGTCGGATACAGCAGCAAGGACAGACCTGTAAGAAAGATAATTGCTGTAATAATTGTCGAAATATGCTTTCTCATGTTACAATCCTCTCCTTGCTGCTGTACAGGAAATGAAAATATTCCCTGTACAGCAAAAATATGTTGCTCTTTGTAATAACCTGATTCTTTTATGAGATGATTATCTCATTCTTTTCTTTGTGATCAGTACCACACTGGATCCAAGTACAAGAATTGCACCCAGGATGTAGATCATGGTTGTTCCACTTCCACCTGTGGATGGGAGGATGGAACCAGTCTTGTTCTCGACTTTAACTTCATTTACAGATGGTGTCTGGTCGTTAACAGTAATAGTTCTATCTTCGCCAATGACTACTTTTATTGGAGCAGACAGTTTGTTATAACCGTCTGGCTGCTTTGTCTCTGTAAGGTAGTATGTATCAGCATCAAGACCTTTGATTGTGAATTTACCGGAATCTGGAGTGGTTACTTCTGTCACTGTGTCTGTATCACCAGTCTTTGCTACACGGTAGATATCTTCTGGTGCATTCTTTTCTGAAGTCTTTACCAGATTAATTGGTTCTGATCCATCACGATTTTTACTTAATGTGAAGGTTGCACCTGCAAGTGCTGTTTCTTTACTATCTTTTGTTGTGTATTTGAATACTGGTAATTCAAAGGTTTTTGTTATTGTTGTATCATGAGTTGTTTCACTGTTTTCTCCATACTTCAGCCATGTTTCATTCATATATTCCTGTTTAGGCACTGCATTATCATCCAGAGTTGCAGAGTAGGTAACGATGATCTGATCACCGTCTTCAAGTGTGTCACAGAATGCCTGAGTGAATACAACATGGAATGTGCAAGGATTTGGATTTTCTAATCCGTTAGTCTTCACTTCATAATTAGAAGCCACTACTACGTTTTCTGTTGTTTCACCCTTTTTCTTTAATTTTACCTGCACAGAGTTTGCATCAAATGTTAATCCTGCATCCATTTTATCATGCAGTACATAGTTCTGTGCACCTGGCCGTGCTGTGATTGTAGTCTTGAAGTTTACAGTCTGTCCGATGTCAGCTGTGTTGCTGTCACCCCATTCATCAACTTCCCCTATTTTAGAGTCTTCCTGAACTTTCTTTTCTACTGAAGGAACACCATTCTTTTCGGCAATTGTTACTTCATTATTTGTTGTAGTAAGACCACAAAGTGCACCCACGCTGGATTCCACAAGATAATAACCAAGATCAAGATTGTCAAATGTTACAGTGTTGCTTCCGTCTGCAACGGTTGCATCATTCTCAGCAGCTACAGATGTAACTTTAGCATATGCCAATGCTTTCTGTGCAAATTCGGCAACATCTGCATTATTTTTCCATGTCACATAACTATTAGCATCAGTAGTCACATAGTGATCATTTATAGCATCACTCTCAATAAAAGATTTCCATTTATTTGTCGCTTTATAGGCATAGCTTTCTGCAGTTGCATTATAACTCTCTAACTCTAAAATTCTATAAATTTTATATGTCTGTCCTGCTGTTACATTCTCAATCGTAATTTTTCCCTTTGTAGCAGCAGATGTACCACTTGCCGTTCTCTCTGCGCTTACTACACTTGCCATTCCCAATACCATCATAATGGAGAGCATTATTGCGGCGATTTTCTTGATCAGTTTCATTTTCTTCCTCCTTGTTTTCGCGTTACTGCTCCTCCGAATAATTCAATTTTTTCCGGAAGAGTAAAGCACACCCTTTTTTATTACCTGTTATTACAGGTTTGTTTCTTTATGTTAATCAGTACCAGCAGTCCCGCGAAGAGTATTAATATCGTGCCTGCCAGCCTGTAAATAAGGGATCCATAACTGCCTGTAGAAGGCAGTTCTTTCACACGGCTCTGGTTTGTAACTGTCACCGTGTCTCCACTGACTGCACTGTTTCTCTTTGATGCTGCATCTGCAGTCGTTTTGTTCTCATACGATGTAAAATATTCCATTTTGTTCACAGTCGCAACTGTGGCGGAATCTTTAATCGGATTTCCGCTATCATCAAGTTCAAAAACATAATATGTCTTTGTCAGGTCCAGATTCGTGAATTTCGCTGTCCTGGAACCTGTCTCTGCTGCGTCATATGTAATAGTGACCATCTGAAGCGGTGTTGTGGTTGATGTAGTTCCGTCTGAATTTGCCGTGTTTGTTCCATCTGCATTCTCATACAGTCCAAACTTATACGTTCCACTCACCGGATTCGCATCATGACCACCTGGATCCTTGAACTTCTTCTCAACCGCAATCTCACCTTTGTGATTGAGAACAGTCAATTCATAGATCGGCTGATACTGTATATTGATTTTCGGATTTTTCATCTGCATGCAGTTTTTCACATACTCCGAATAATCTGACTGACCAGCTTCTATTCTTGGAACCATAATATAAATTGGTTCACTGTCTGCCACATATCCGGACGGTGCCGTTGTCTCGGTCACTTTATAGATGGTGTTATACTCCATTGCATAGTTTGAAGCTGAGCCTTCTCCAAAGAGAATTTCCCCTTTTGGATCTGTCGTTCCTGTCCACTTCTTAGCAGTAGCTGTATCGACTTTAATTTGATCATTCTCCACTTTGCATGGAACCATCTCAAATTCAGCCCCCTGCAATGTAACTGACAGATTGTTCTGATCCTTCTTGATGATCTTCAGTTTAATATTATTTCCAGTTGTTACTGTTCCACCTGCAGCATATGAATAACTATTCTCTTCCACCTTGGTTCCACTGGACGGAGAATAATGCTCCCAGTATGCTTCATTTGAGAAGCCTACTGCCTGTCTCGGTGGGGCATTTACTGTTGTGGTGTAGGTGATTGTAACCGGCACATCACGGGGAATCACTATTTTCAGCGTATTATCCGCATCAAGCGAAGCTGTATAATCCGTGACAAGAGCACCTGTCTTTGAATTAATTACTTTGATCGTTTCCGTATCCAGAATCAGCGTAGAACTCAGTTTGTCAATCAATGTAAGTGTCGTGCCATCTTTTGTCGAAAGTGCCTCTCCGAATTGATTTGCCTTAATTGTGAAATTTATTTTCTCACTTGCCGGATTTGTTGGCGTATATGTTTTTTCAAGCTTTTTCGGTGTTATAGTTGCCGGACTGGTTGCTGTACTGATATCCTGTCCACCTTCTGTCTGGAGTGTAACCTGATTTGTAAATCTCTTTTCTTTTCCTCCAAGCAGCACATCAGGATCTGTCACCCTGCATACCACCTGAACGTCAACAGAATAATCATCTCTCTTTTTCCCTGCTATAAAATTACCCAGTTCGATCAGAGCCTGATTGCCCTTGACATAATAGGTTGTTGTCTTTTGAGATCCATTATCTGTACCTGCCGTAATGGTTTTTTCTTCCCAGCCGTCGGACTTGAGTTCTGGAATTTTTTTTGAGGACATTGCATTAAAGTCCTGTTTTCCTCCAACCCATTTGATTCGAATATATGCCAGTTCCATACCATCCGGTATCGCCTCCAGCACCCGATAGGTTCCTGACAGTTCACCTGCATAGTTCACCTTAAATGCCCAGGCCGCATACTGTCCTGCACCCGGCAGTGCAGTTGTAACAATCCTGCTATTATTTCCCTGATCTGCACCGTCGTTCTTGCTGGTTACTGTTGTTCCATCATAGGTAAATGTCTGCCCAAGTTCCTTCAGGATGTCTGCGCCTCCGCACAGAAGCTTATCCGCACTGCCATGGTCAATCCAGGTATTGCCATTGTCGCTTGTACTGATATGATTTCTAAATGTAAAAGCATCACGATATTTTGTCGGCAGCGACTGGGGTTCTGTCCTTACAATGAAGTAAAGCTTGTCTGTTCCAAGCGTAATCAGTTCCTTTGCCTGTAATGACAGTTCACTGTAATTGTCCGTACCTGTGAAGTTTTTATCATTAGTCAATACCGGCGTAAACTTCTCAGATACATCTGTAAGTCCTCCAGGCTTCTGAAGTTCCTCCAGACTGCCGTACCCGGTGACCGTCTTTCCCTCTGGCAATGTTCCCATATAAATTCCTGCCAGTGAATCTGAATGCAGATAAGAGTCTGTCAGATCTGAGTCCTTTGAAATGGCATCCCTGAAATATGTATCCTTCAAGATTGCTGTTCCTGATACTTCGATCACCCAGTAAAGTTTTCCGTTTTGCCAGGTTGTCGTGCCTGTTTTTGGTTTCTCATAATACCAGGATTCTTTTTTGACATTCATTTTGAACGAACCAGAAACGGTTATCTCTTTTTTGGAATATATATTGCTGATATCAAATGGCGCACCATCTTTCACTGCGTTTCCTGACAGTGAAAATATATTATTTACCTTAGCACTGCTGAAATTAACGTTTGCCGGCATTGCATAGTAGGTAAATCTGTAAGCATAGTTCTTATCACTCCAGCCGAGTTCACTCGGTTTCAGTTTAAACGAACTTAAACCGGAAATCTTCACCCATTTTGTGCCTTTTGGGTCATATGAGTTCGTAGTTGCATTGTACTCACAGGCTTCTACTTTTGCATATCCGATATAGTTCATCTTATCATTTGGAATAAGTTCATCTTTCATCTCTACCTGATTCACATTCCACTCACCCAGTGTCTGGTTGACATCTACGGTATATGGGTAGCTTCCGGCAGGGACGGTGAAAGAGATATCTGGCGAAGTATCTGACTGAACAGTTCCAGATGTCAGGTCATATCTATCACCTGTTTTCATTTCAATCGTCAGGTCTGCCGCAGTTCCGGCTCCGACTATTTTCTCATCCCATTTATAGTTTCCGACATTTGCGCTATCCATGTATCTGTTAAGAGCGTTTCCAAAATTAGTATTCGCATTTGATACATGTACATAATATCGGTTTTTCACATCTACATTGTTTGCCTGCATTGCAGCCAGTGCTTCCGGCTTCACTGTGACTGTATAAGTCGCATAGTAGGAATCACCTGGATTCACAGTTATCGGTTTACCATCTGCTCCTGTAATCTTGAATCGAGTTGGGTTATCATTTGAATCATTCCAGGGCGTTACATAGTTGTCATCACCCTTTGCCCAGCTTACAGTGTAATCTTTCTCAGATACCAGGGTATGATTTAAATCTCCATCTTTTTTTACATATAGCTTTACAGACTCGCGATCATAACTGATATATGGAAGTGCCTTTGAATCTGTATGAATATTATCCGACTGATCATCCAGATAATCTCTGAGCTCAAGATTCTTTAAGGCATAATTACTGTTATCCCCATCCAGATTAAACTCTATTTTATATGTGATTTTATAAGTTCCATCACTGTTCCGAACAATACTTCCATCATGACTCTTCGGCATTGTATACTTGATTTTTGGTGTAAAGGATGCCTCATGATAAGCTCTCTCATAAATTTTGGAATACACGTTTGCTTTATTTTTTATCTCTTTGCCGTCTAAACCAACATTATCCTTCAACTTGACATAATATGTAAGCGTGCGGCTCTCACCTGCTGCCATATTGCCAATTTTCCAGACCATATTTCCCGGTGCAATAATGTTTGCCGCTCCTGGTGTTGGAACAGGATTTGTTGAATCAGCCGTCGCATTTCCCAGATAGACTGTTCCATGATTCTTGCCTTCTGCAATCGTCTCATGTGGATTCTGGGCATTCTTACCATTTTCAAGTAATTTTGCTGTCGTATCAATTCCCACATAAGAAGCCACACAATTTGAGCTGTTCACGATCGTGTCAACTACTGAGACATCCGGGCATGCATCTTCCCCTGCCGTCACAGTAATTGTATATGCAAGGTAATTTCCACTTTCTGTGGATATCGCCTGCTGACTGACGCATGTTTTCTCAATGTTTATCTTTCCATACTTAGCAACGGCATCAGGGCCGAAATTTAACTGATAGGTCTTATCTGCCGTTGACACTGTTGCTTTACCATCCCGTTCCAGCTTACTCAAATCCACATTGCCTTCTGCATAAAAATCGCCGGCAATTGTAGTCTGTCCCTTATCCAGTAATCCTTGGAGATAGGACTTATCAAACTCAACAACAATTTTTCCATTCTCACAGGTAACGATTCCTACCTGCTGATTTCCTTCCATAATTTTGCCTGCTGTTTTTGCATCACGAAGCAAAGTCGGAAGCTGATATGTCAGTTTACAATTATAAGAATTTAGTAAATTATGGATCTGCACGTTCTTATATTTAACCTCCAGTTTGACTGGAGGGTTTCCAGATACCTCCGGAGCATTACTCCCCTGGCTAAATTCCTGCCATGTTCCATCCTCTTTTTTGTAGGAAAGTTTGACAGACTTACGTTTCTCTGCAGCTTCTGTCCCCTTCGCACTCAGATCAAATCCGTCTGCCGAATTCGGAGCCGGAGTCGGTGTTGCTGTCGGCTCTGCCGTATCCGCGACACTGTTCTCGTCTCCGGAGGTGAAATCAGCATCCATATCCTCTGCCGCGTCTTCTGCACCTTCGATGTTGTCAGCGGCCTGATCTGATGGCTCATCCGGCATGAATTCTATCTCTCCGGCATTGCCTTCGTCCTGAACCGTATTTCCGTCCTCTTCCTGTATCAGGTTCTCCTTCCATTCCGCCGCATCCGACTGGATGTCCGAAATGTTGTCAGCGGCCGCATAACACGTCTCGGTATGCAGATGTTCCTCTATGCCGCAGATCAGCTGACCATCCACGGAATAACATTCCTCTGTATGGACATGTTCTTCCTGTCCACATATCGTCTTTCTCTCCAGCGTGATCGCCGGAAGGATCAGCACATATACTGTACAGAAAACGACTATACACGAAAGACACAGCATTACTTTTCTCCATCGCTTCAGTCGTACTTTGTCCTTTAGTATTTTTCTGATATAATCCGTTCCCTTGTTTTGCACAGTTCCACCTTCTCTTTTCTGGTGTGTATCTGATGCCTCTCTTTTTCAGTCTTCTCCTTCGATACCTTTTTAAATTGGACACTCACAGTCCACTTTTCTCACCTGATTACTGCATTTATCCTGCCTGCCTCCTGCAGCGGCCAGATCCGAAATATGATCTGTCCTTCAATCTGGTCCTCTGAGATATCGCCTATCGATGCTGTTCTCGAATCGACCGATGTCTCCCTGTTGTCTCCCATAAAGAACCAGTGAGATTCTGCCACCTGATGCGGAAGCTCAATATCACAGTTTCCAGGTGACACTTCATTAAGATATGGCTCATCAAGTGTCTCTCCGTCGACTGTTACCACTCCGTTCGCATCAATATCAACCCACTGTCCCGGACCTGCGATCACGCGCTTGATCAGAAGCTTGTTTCCCTGCCAGAACGCAGCAACCTCTCCTGTTTTCAGCTGCCTGTTCTTTACGGAAACCACAATCTGCCCCGGTTCCAGAGTCGGTGACATGGAAGAACCATATATCTGGAGAACCGGCATCCATAAGGTCGCCACCAGAACAGAAACTGCCGCCACAACGATCAGCACCGCAACTGTTCCGCGAAAGGTCTGACGATAAGCCGCACGACGTCTTAACCTTTTTTGTTCTTTCTCGGCTTCCTCTATCTCCGGGACGTCCATGGAAGGATTTGTCTTCCTCATCTCACAGATCAGGTCGATCAGTTCGCTTCTGCTTAAATGCTTCAAGTCATTCTTTCTCTTGTTATTTTTCTTCTTCATGTTCTAACTCCGGGTTCTCTTAATTCACCCATGTTTTTGCTCTTATCAATAGTATCATTATTATAATTTTTTTGTATATGACGGGTCAATTCACAATAATACTTTTTTTGGGCATTTTTTTACTTTTGTTTGCATTTTTGCGCACGTTTTTGTTACTTTTTATCATTTATGGTATTTTTCTGACAAAAAAGAGACTGAAAATCTTCTTTTTTGAAGCTCTTTCAGTCTCTTTTTTTCTCAGATATGTAAGCTGTATTTCCGGTGATTTCTGTCTTATTCTACATTTTTTGTTGCTACAATATCCACACCTGTATCTGCCACATTTTCAAGGATCACATCTCCAATATGGACTGGTGCCGGAATTTCGATGCCTTTCAGTGCTTTCACACAGTCAAAGATTTTTCCCTTTGATCCGTATTATGAATACGATATTACACCTTTTCAGGCATATCATATTGCCAAGAAAGTTTGTAAAATTTTTGCAGATGCGCAGTACCAGGTTATCTTTTCTATTCATGAAAATAACAGCCATCTTCACATCCATATCCTTGTAAACACAATAGATTTGACTAATGGTATGCTCTATAACTGTGATATGCATAATTTCTACGCTATCAGAGGCCATGTTAAATTTTGTTCTACAATCATACCGTCTATGGTATGGGAATCATCCTTTACGCTTATTAGAATAATATCCATTTACATAAAATCATCCCTCAGGGCTTCGTACCCTGAGGGACATCCTCATTCATTTTAATTTTCCTTTTGCTGTTCAGGCTGTTTCCAGACGATATAACACCAGATCCCGTCTGGTACCAATTTCCTGATTATGCTACCCCATACAAAACTACCCCTTCTTTATGAATATTGAAATAAAATGGATAGTTCACAATCCACTTGTTAAAATGTGCTTCACTTTTTGCAAT
>OLNL01002932.1_pt1 | contig 12086 bp, 16 predicted proteins | sample 1672181 | NCBI WGS metagenome assembly OLNL01 (sample SAMEA3136656, study PRJEB25190) | human gut metagenome | biome: human gut; feature: human-associated habitat; material: faeces | place: Austria | collected 2013
CAAGCTCCAGATCCCCGTCATAGCCCATATTGTTGTTGATCACATAATACGCAATGCCATCTGCATAATAATTCTCCGGCTCCCCGTTGGCATCCAGGGACAGTGATACGGACCCCGGAAGCGGCACTGGTGCTGCATAGGACACCGCCCCGTCCTCCCCGATCGTCAGTAAAGCGTAATGCGCATTTTTCAGATTATACTTCACCTTGTTATTCTTATCAGACATATTATCCCTCCATCATTTAACAAATCATTACAGTTCCATACTGTACAGCACCTCATACAGCTTTTCGCTCTGGATCCAGACCTCCGACTTATTATAAAAAATCCCGGCATCATCCAGAACTGTTTCCACCAGGGCTTCTGCCCCGGGATCCTTCCGGTCCGTGTATAGCTCTATCCTTACTTCACTGATCCGGAAGTATACCCGTCCGTCTGCTGCAAAATTATCACTGCCGGGAAGCAGATAGCAGATAAACGGCGGATCCGGACTTTCCCCTTCTGCAAAATGATCATAAGCAAAAGGAAAACCAGTCTTTTCCAGCATCCCTGCCAGTTCTTCCAGTGTCATGTGCTTTCACCTCCCGCCATCACCTCAGTGCCTTCTCCACTTCCCGTTCCAGAGTCTGCGCAGCCCTTTCCTCCGCAGGCGCAATATGGGGAAACGCCCTTGTCCTGCCGCCTTTTCTCAGCGCATGACCGAACTCCAGCAGATGAGCCAGCTGGTACCTGTTCCTGGAATACACCACGATTTTCATCGCATTGGCAGTTTCCTTCGTGGTCTTCGCCGCCCAGCTCTTTGCATAAGCACCGGTCTTCACAGGGGCATTTTCCTGGATGTCTTTTCTCGCCTGTGCGCCTGCCTTCTTCACTGCTTTTTTCATATCATCCGCCGCAAGCTGTGCGTACTCTTCCAGCCCTTCCATGATCACATCTGCCATCTGGCTGACTGTACATCTGTCTCCTGCCATGTCTCACCTCCGGATCTTCCTGCATGTGAATTTCAGACACTTCTTCTTATAATTCAGATGATCCACACTCACAATGTCATACACCTGATCCCGAAACAGGATCCTGTGGGTAACAGACCGGATGCCTGCAGTCTTTTTACAGTACCGCACCGTCACAGTCATTCCCGCATCTTCCACCACAGTCCCTGCGGTTTCCGCTTCCCTGGAACTGGCAAGCCCTTCACCGCCTATTGTTGCAAAACAGCAGTAATCCTCTGTCCACTCATTCCTGTGATTCCCGATCCCGTCTTTCACAACAGAACACTTCTGAAAAATCACCTTTTCATTCATCAAAGCAATGTCCATTTGTTCCCACCTGCCCCGTCATTCCTAACGACTTGTCTGTCTCACCGGCATTTCTTAAAACCCCGGCTCTCTCACTCCGAAAAGAAGATTCCGCAGATCTATCACCAGCTGATGATGATCCGCCTCCTCCCTGTGTTCGTACAGATACGCCGCTGCATACTGCACAGCAATCTTCGTACCCTGCAGTTTTTCAAACTCATCCGCATCCGCAATCCTTGCCACATCCATACAGATCTGTTTCCCCTGCCTGATCAGATCCCCGATCAGCGCATCATCATCCTCAAAATCCACACGCAGGTAATTCTTCATCTCATCCACTGTCACTGCCAACTGCATCACCTCAAAACAGAACCGGCAGGCCTGTACTTCTCCTGCCGGTCCTCTTATTCAAAAAATCAGTCTGCCTTCAGTTTCATAATCTGCACGGCTTCCGGAAGAACCAGTTTTCCGTCCACGCGTTCCTTTGCAACAAAACCGATCATTCCGTTGCCTGCAAACAGTTCATTCAGCTGCTTAAAGGATCTGTTTCCCCGGTCACCAATGTTGTAATAGCTGTAATCCCCAAAAGCGATGCCGTCCTTCGGTGCATAGGCAGAAGTCTCCACCTTATATCCCAGAATCCTGTCCGGTTCCCCGGCCTGATAAGCCGGCTGCCAGATATAAGCACCGTTATTGTCCTTCAGCTTTCTAAGGGAAGGCAGTGTTGCATCATTCATGATAAAGGATGCATTTTTACGGTACGGACGTTTCAGGCCATACACCAGATCCAGCATGTCATCTGATTTCAAAGCTGCAGCCAGTGTATTCAGCAGATGCCCTCCGCCTGTTCCGTCAAAAATACCGGTCGGTTTCCCTGTTCCGTTTCCGTTCAGGAAAGCATCCTCTTCCGCATTGGCAAGTGCTTTTCCAAACTGGACAATAATGTAATTTTCCAGATTAAAGGCATTGTCATAAAGCAGTTCCTCCGTTACCTTGATCGCCACATGAAGCTTATGTGCATCCAGGATCTTCTGGTCAAAAGTCGCATCCCCGAAAGTCAGCGCCCCGCCTTCCTCAATCCAGCTTGCCGCCGGCTTGGTAGCCGCAATATTGATCTTATGCTCCCCGGAAGTCACGATTCTTGTGGCAAGACGGCGCATGATATTTTCTTCATTCAGAACATCAACCAGTCTTCTGTCATACTCCTCCGGAACCAGATAACCGCCGTCGGCATCCACGCCCTCCTGAAGGGTATTGGAAACCTGGCGGAAGTTGCTTCTCAGTGCATTCAGCATTGCCCTGCGGTATTCATCAGAAGCACGTCCTGTCTTTGGCTCGCCCTGGCCGCCGGCATAAGGCTTCCCGGTCAGCGGCTGGTTTACCGGCTGGTTCAGGTTCTTTTCCATTTCCTCAGCCTTGCGGTGGCGGTCAATCGCCTTTGTCAAATCCTCAATCTCCGATTCCATTCTCTCATAAGTTGCACTGTCCTCCGCAGACAGAACACCATTTTCATTCTCATGGGTATCCACAAAATTCTTTGCAGCTTCCCAAACCTTAGCTCTCTTCTCCATTAATTCCTGAATCGTCATAATCCGTATCCTCCTCAGATATATTTTTTGATAAAATTTAAGCGTTCACGCAGATCATCCGCAGAACGCCCTGTAACATTCGTATTCACTTTCTTCTTTTTACACTTCTGGCAGGCATTCTCCGCCGCCCCGAAACATCCATTACAGGGATCGTCCCCCTCAGCACCATTTCCATTCAAGCCGATCCCCGCCTGATCTTTCACGGATTTTCCAGTCTTTCCATAATGCCTCTCCAGCTTATTCATCAGCGCATTATTCACTGCCCGTCTGGAAAACATTACGGAATCAGACGTCCCGTCTTCTGCACGGCCAGCACCTGGATCTCCATTTTCGCCTTCACTGCCCTGTTCCTCTTTCTGGAACAGGATGTCATCCGCAAAACCAAGCTCCACGGCCTTATTCGCATCCATCCACGTTTCCGCATCCATCAGATGTGACAGCTTCGCCCTGCTCTGTCCCGTTTTCCGTACATAAGCATTGATAATAGATTCCTTCACGGCATCCAGAAGTTCCATAGCCTTCTTCATCTCCGAATGGTCACCCCACGCAACCGTCGCCGGATTATGGATCATCATCATGCTTACCGGACTCATCCATACCTCAGTTCCGGCCATTGCAATGACAGACGCAGCAGATGCCGCAAGCCCGTCAATCTTCACCGTAACCTTCCCCGGATACTCCGACAGCATGTTAAAAATCTGCGCTGCGGCAACACAGTCCCCGCCCGGACTGTTGATCCACAGGGTAATGTCTCCTGTCCCTGCATTCAGTTCATCCTTAAAAAGAGCTGGCGTGACATCATCGTCAAACCAGCTGTCCTCAGCGATAACTCCGTTCATGAACAGGATCCTTTCTTCAGCTTCCTGTCCGTTTTCCAGATTTATCACTTTCTTTTTCCAGTTCCAAAACTTCTTCACCAGTATCCTTCCCCCTTCCAGATCCGGCAAAGATACCGGCATCCTGTAATTTCGTCATATTTCCATTGATCAGATACAGATCACCGCCAAGCTCCTCCGGGATCCGGTCCATATTTTCCAGTTCCCGGATATCATTGGCACTCATCCATCCATTCTGTCTTGCCGTGGCATAACCGGTCATCCTTGACTGGTAATCACCCCTGAGCAGCCCATCCACATTGAACTTAAAGAAATACTTCTTCTTTTCCTCCGCAGACAGCAAAGCCCTGACCATTGCCTGTTCCCACCGGCTCACCCAGGGATCCAGTGTATACTTCACAAACTCCAAAGACTGCTGCTCAATGTTGCTGAAACTGGACTTATCCAGATCCCCGACCATATGAGGCGGCACCCTGAAAATCCTGGCAATCTCATCAATCTGAAACTTCCTGGTTTCCAGGAACTGGGCTTCATTCGGCGCAATAGAAATCGGCGTATACTTCATTCCCTCTTCCAGGACAGCAACCTTATTGGCATTGCTGCTTCCCCCGAAAGTGGACTGCCAGCTCTCGCGCACCCTGCCCGGATCCTTCAAAGTCCCCGGATGTTCCAGCACTCCTGACGGAGCGGCACCATTGGCATAAAATTTGCTTCCATACTCCTCCGCAGCAATGGCAAGCCCGATCGCATTCTTCGCCATGGCAATAGGTGAATATCCGACCAGTCCGTCAAACCCAAGCCCCGGAATATGCAGCACATCCGCCGGATGCAGACGCACAATCTTTCCACTCGCTTTCGGATCCGTCCCGGTTCTGCCATCCACATCATCCCCGTCATAAACCAGGTACTCATAATAAAGCCTGCCATGCTCATCCCTGTCCACCGTCATCCGGTCGGGCATCAGCGGATAAAGAGCCACAATTTCACCCTTTCCATTCCGGATGATCTGACTGTACGCATTCCCCCACAAAAGCAGATGCGTCATCAAAGTCTCCCGGAACACAAAAGAAGTCATCTCCGGATTCGGCTCATCATGCAGCAGAAAATAAAGCGGATGATCCACCGCCTTCTCCTTACCCCCGTTATCATTGTATCTGTAAAACTGCAGCGGCAGACCCGCCACCGCCTCAGAAAGAATCCTCACACAGGAATACACAGCAGTCATCTGCATGGCACTCCTTGCGTTCACTCTCTTCCCGGAAGCCGTACTCCCCATAAAGAATCCATACCCGCTTCCAGCTGTGCTGTTAGAAGGAGCATCCCTTCCCCGAAATAAATTACTGAAAAATCCCATACATCCTCCTTAAAACACCAACAGTCCTCTCTCATCATACACACTGCCACTCTGCCCTTCCTGACGTATACATCTATCAAGCGCCATAATTGCGGCAACAATGCCATCTATCTTCTCCTTAGATTTAGCTTTGGTTACTTTAATATTGCCAGCAGGATCTGTGTCAATAACAACGTTACCTGCCATCCATCTAAGCACTGGATTCCCACCGTGAATAATTCTTCCCTCCATCAGTAAGCGATAGAATTCTTTCGTCGGAGCTGACATTGAAGAAAATCCCTGACCAAAAGGAACAATGGTAAAACCTTCGCCCTCCAAATTTTGAATCATCTGAGTCGCATTCCATCTATCCACCGCAATCTCTAAAATGTGATACTTCTCGGATAAATCCATGATGAACTTCTCGATGAAATCATAATGAATCACATTTCCTTCGGTAGACATGATGTAACCCTGTTTCTCCCAGATATCATATGGTACGGAATTGGCTTTCACTCTTCTCGGAATGGTTTCCTCCGGAATCCAAAAATATGGCAAAAGTACATACTTTTCCTCTTCATCCCTTGGTGGAAATATCAGTACCAGTGCCGTAATATCTCCGGTACTGGATAAGTCCAGGCCCGCATAGCAATCTCTACCAGCAAGTGCGTCCATATCAATCGGCTCATTGCCTCTCATATAAATCGCATCAGGAATCCATGCAACGGTCGAACTGACCCACATATTGCATCGAAGCCATTTGAATGTGATTTCATCAGCCGGATTCTGCTTTGCTTCCCTGTATGCATCCCTCAACCTTTCAATATCAACGGTATATCCAAGAGAAGGATTAACCTTGTACCAGTTTGCCTCATCTTCCCAATCCTCATCGTCCTTAAGTCCATAGACTACAGGATAAAAAGTCGGGTCCACACGTCTGCCTTCCAGAATATCCACCGCCTTCGTATGAAGTTCATATGCAATAGAATGTCTGTCATTGCCTGCAGTCGTGATAATAAAGTGAAGCGGATTCTGTCTTGCATCCGACGAACCCTTGGTAAGTACATCGTATAACTGCCGATTTGGCTGAGTATGGATTTCGTCAAATACTAATCCACTCACCGAAAATCCATGTTTACCGCCAACCTCAGCTGACAGCACCTGATAATATCCGGCATTACTGTAATTCACAATACGCTTAGTGGCTCCCATCAGCTTGCTTCTTTTCATCAGAGCCGGTGACATCTCTACCATCTGTTTTGCCACATCAAATACGATGGATGCCTGCTGTCTGTCAGCCGCTGCACCATACACTTCTGCGGAAGGCTCATTGTCCGCATACAATAAATAAAGAGCGACTGCTGCTGCTAATTCGCTCTTACCTACTTTCTTACATATCTCCACAAATGCAGTGCGGAACTGCCTGTTCCCATCAGGTTTTACAATCCCGAATATATCTCTTATCAATTGCTCCTGCCACGGTAATAGCCAGAATGGTGTTCCTGCCCATTTACCTTTGGTGTGACAAAGATTCTCAATAAAGGTCACTGCCCTGTCTGCTTTCTTCTTATCATAATGTGAAGTCGGAAGCATGAACTGGGAAGGTTTATAATTCTTAAGCTTCGGATATCCCTTTGGTCTTGGTTCCTTTGCCATTAGGAATCACCCCCAAGCAATGCCTCCATCTCATCTTCCAACTCCTTACCCTTTGCACTACCAGCCACAATACGTGACCTGGATGAAGGCGTAAGTCCAAACTCGGATGCCGCCTGCAGCATCAGCTTCTGATTGGTATTTGCAATACCAACCCAAGGTGTCTGCTGCTGATATCCTTTATCCGTTTCAAAGGTCGACCCCTCAGAATCTATATGCTCCTGCGCTTCCTTCCATCTGGCATAAGACTGGCAGTATGCAGCAAATGCCGCCATATCCACCTCGGTCAGAACTCCCATCTGGTTCATCAGATCCGCAAGTCGTTCCCACTCTTTCTTCGCCTCTGGAAGCAGCCACTCCGGACAGTCAGGCATTCCCTTTGCCGGAACTGGCTCTTTCGTATTCAGTTTTCTTTTACCTGGATTACCCTCCAGCTTCTTAACCGCTGTAGGCTTTGGCTTTCTTCCTGCCACTGGAATCCCCTCCTTCCTTAATTTTCTGCACACCCAAGAAATCAATTTCATGGGTTATCGCGGTGCTCGTCAAATGCTCATGCAAGCATGGCATTTTCCTTACTACTCGTGTAAATAAAAGGACCATGTATTTCTACACGATCCTCATGATGAATATCTATATGTATTTTAAATTTCCAGTTATTAACTCATCTATTTTCCCATCAAATATCTCTTCAAATACTTGCTCACATGGTATCCTGCACATTCGCCTCTCTTTTGAAGTATCTTGAACCCTGAATGCTGTTTGATCTTTTCCTAAACAAGTATTCATATAAGAATCGATGTATGGCATAGCATCCTCTTTCGTAAAGCTAATTTCTTTTTTCAGCCTTACAAACGATGACAATACACTAATACATCTAGCTCCGCCTATACTGATTACACCATTTCTGGCATTTTTATCATCAGAACAAAAGACATAGATTTGTTCACCGAACTTCAAATTCAGCACTTGCAATAAGACATATGACTTCAGTTCTCCGAGATTTTGTCCCTCGCCGATAGTGTCACAATCATCTTGCAGTTGCTTCAAAAAATCTTCTCTACTTATACTGCGGCAGTCCATTTGAGACACAAGAACAAACTTCTCTTCAAAATATCCATCTTTATATGCATCGCACGCAGTTTTAAGCATTCCTGCATATGCGCTGATAGCCCATTCACCATAGACTCCTGATAATTCATCCAGTATCATTTCATCGTCATACATACATATTGATTTTGATTCAATTTTCGACTGAAACCATTCTGGTGCCCCAGCTATATTGTGACGCATGATTTCTACTTGAATCTGTTTATGACAATAAAAGCAATAACCTGGCATTGCCATAATTTTGTCTATTAATTTATTATGATCATCCTTGCGTATCAAATGCATCTTGGATATAAAGTCAGTATCCAGCAAGGCATATTTTTCATTTGCCATATACTCACCTTATTTTCGATTCCGAAATTCCTTTCCGATTTTTTCCAAGTATGCCCTATCAGATTCCTCTCTACTATCCACAAGTAATTCGTGTTCAGAGTTAAAAGCCAGATTATCCAACAAACTTCCATAGCGGAGTAAACTTCCACTATTCTGCTGCCACTGTTCTGCTTTTCCAGTCAATTCAATTCTGATTGCAATGCTTTCACTTTTTTCTTGATAAAGATTTCTGGCCTTCTCTTCTGTAATAACACCGCTCTCTACTAAGCGCAATACAACTGCTTTGTAAGGAAGCGCAAACAAATCCATAAGAATCAGCACATCATCAATCCCCATATTCTCTTTTGAGATTCCAAACATCTTAAACTGTTCTATCACACTGGCATCCGGCATCAAAAGCAACCCTGCAAAAGCATTTGCTTCAAGATCTTCCTGCGTAGCTGCTACTTCATCAACCGTTTTTGAATCCAATAAAGAACCTGATGTAATAGTGCTGGTATTAATATCCTCTGCATAGCAATGAATATGATATAACTCATGTGCCGTTGCAAAAATCTGCTTACACATTGGCAGTTCTGTATTCACACACAAGAAAATCGTACCCTTCTTCACAAAGGTAAACGCCCATAATTCATCATCCCTAAATGGATAACGAAGCACTTCAAGAGCCAGTTCCCTCTTACGTGCATAATTTGAAACTATGCCAAAAATAGATTCTCTAATAATGGTATTTCCACAGTAATTTACAGCAAAAGCCTTTGATAAATCATTTATTTTTTCAAATTGCTTCTCTTGCTTATAAAACAAGTTTTCAAAAAAAGTATCTCCCATTATGCCTCCCAAGGTTTCATCATAGCCATACCATTATCTCTAACTCGACTATGGAAAAGAATCATGTTTGAAAGCTTATCAGCAATATTAAGTGCTTCTTTAGCTTCCTCTGATTCAACTTTTCCCATGAACGCATGAACAATATCTGTATCAACAGAATCTCCCTGAAGCTTGGTAAGTTCTTCCATCTTAACACCCAAGAACTCTGCGATACGCTTCAGTTCTATCGCATTAATCATTCTTGAACCATTAAGCATCTTACTTATTGTCTGTTTATTTGTCTGCAATGCCCCTGCCAAATCTATTTGTTTTCTATTCTGTTTTTTAAGAATTGCTACAATATTTGCAGCTATCATGGAATTCACATCAAACATATTAACTTCCTCCAATCAACAAAAGTCATTCTACCTCATGCTTATTATATGTCACACACGAATTAAAGTCAATATTATAGTTACCATTTTATATCATTTTATTCATTTAGTTTCCATTTCAGTTACTGCAATTCTACGATACCCCCCTCTTCCATTTCGCGATTTTGTACAGAAAAGGGGGCGCCGGTCTTGTAGCCTAAGGCCTGCGAAGATTCAAATACCCCCTACCCTTGCTCCATCAGAACCGATATTCCTTAAATCTATCCTCGGTCATCGTCTTTACATTATGATGATGCTCACATAAAGGCTGCCAGTTCGACCTATCCCAGAAGAGTTTCTGGTCTCCACGATGCGGAACGATATGATCCACGACGGTAGCCATAGTAATATGACCTTCCTCATAACACTTCACACAGAATGGATTGCTCTCTAAGAACTTCCTTCTCTCACGCTGCCACTTAGCACCATAACCACGCTCTGCTGCATGGGCTCTGTCCTTTGTGTGTAAAGGCTTATGTTCCTCGCAATACATCTGACCATGCGGAATAAGTGCTGCACAGCCAGGATGTTTACACGGTATGTTCGGTCTTCTTGGCATACGCACCTCCTACTAATTTGAGCCCTAAAGGATTGCTCCCTCAAGGCTCTTCGTTTTGTCCTACTTTCGACACTATCATATTAACATATATGCTTATGCCTTGTTGGGACAAAGTGTGCCAACCTTATTCTGGTACAACAAAATTATTTAATGCCGATGCATGGATGCGATGTACGGTTCTATAGGATACATTCAGTTCATAGGAAATATCTTCCCAGCTTTCATTTTTCAGATAACGATACTTAAGAAGAAGTCTTTCCTCTGGGTTCTCCATACTTTCAATCGCCGCATTAATTTCTGAACGAAGGTCTACTATCAGCTTTACCCATGATCTGAGAAGCTGTCTTCATATCATATTCTGAACCAAGAAGATTGATAAGCTCCACATATTTTGCATACTTAGGGTAGTGCTCTGTCACCTAATCTCCCAAATCCTTCAGAAGTCTGATATAGGTATCAGCATCTGAATAATTCTTAGATTCAGGTTCAAACGAATCCACATTGCCCTCTCCATCCTGCACGTCAAGGGTAGAAAAATTGAGTTTACCATTCACAGGACGAAACAGGCGATTATAACCATACGGACACTCTTCACACTTAACAGCTATTGTTTTCTTCTGTCCAGGTGCTCCTGTGTAATCAGGATTCTTAACTCTGAGCGGACAACGCATGCTCTTTCCATTACTACCACAGATTTCACAGCGATTCTCCATTCTATACTGGCTCTCCTGTCTCCACTCTTCCTGCTTCCAGTCCTCATAAAGCTGTGTGCCTTTCTCAGAGCTGGTATCAACTTCAAACTTGAATGCAGGTACCCATTCACCTTCAACACGCATTCTGCTGATTTCAACACCTACTTTGGTCTCAGCTGCAGCTGCTTTGAATTGTCTGATTCCTTTCTCTTTTGTCTGTACATACAGATACTTCTTGCCTTCTTCAACATTTACTCTGGTTTCCATTTTTGTCCTTTCTGCTGTGTGCTTTCACGCCACAGGCGAGGACAAGAGCTGACCAGAGCTGCTGATAATGCCGTAACAAAAATGGACGCACGACAATAAAGCGGGAATAGTCACTGTTTCCGCACTTCACCTACTTTGGGTGTTGTGTTGAAAATCAGTATTCTTATCCTCGCCTTGTAGTCGCGCGCCCACAGGCTTTGAAATACATTATTGTTATTGACGGATCATAGGTTCCGCCGAGCCTTTATCTATGAGAACTGCCGTAGCAGATATCTCCTAACTTTCTAAGTGTTAATTCTCTTTGGAAAAAATAAAAAACCACCTGATTCATCCCAGAATCCAATGACACAATCATCTATGTCATCGAGTCCTGCAGGACGCATCAAGTGGTCTGCGAGTCACTCTCTCGTTATTTATATTTCTTTAAGATATCTTGCATGCTGTGCATAAACTGGAATCTTCTTATTTCCACACAACCTACACTTAATATTCAGAATATCTCCATCCTGAAGCGGTTCTGGTGTCGAAGTTGCAAAACACTTTGCATTAGCTGGACACTTGGTAATGTATGGGCAACGATACTCATAAACATCCCCTTTCATTGCCGTAGCCGGTGGCATTTCAAAATCCATCCCAAACATTACCTGCAGATCCTGATAAGTACATTCTTCCCTTACAATAGGCCTCACCTCCTCAAAAACTGTCAAATCATGACCACCGGCTTAGCCGGTGGTTTGCACTGCCCCTATAAGGGGCTCATCCCTGCTTGCGCCCGGAAGGCGCACTGAGAGGGTCCGCCTCTTGCACTGCTTTTCACAGGCTGACCCTAAAGGGCCTTTCTCAGTGCCTCCTGCTTCCTGCGCATCCCCTTGGGATTTGCTTATTGCTTCTTTTACCGGCTTAGCCTTTTAGGCTTATTTTTTTCTGCCTTTTTTTACCGGCTCACCCGTGAACGGGTCGATGTATTCATTCAACGTTAACTGGTCATATTCCAAATCATTTTTTAACTGATTCTGAATATATTCCTGTATCTTCTTTGCATTTTTTCCTACCGTATCTACATAGTATCCTCGGCACCAGAAATGGCGGTTTCCATATTTATATTTCAAATTTGCATGCTTCTCAAATATCATCAGCGATGACTTTCCTTTTAAGTACCCCATTATTTCTGATACACT
>OLNL01002946.1_pt1 | contig 12024 bp, 9 predicted proteins | sample 1672181 | NCBI WGS metagenome assembly OLNL01 (sample SAMEA3136656, study PRJEB25190) | human gut metagenome | biome: human gut; feature: human-associated habitat; material: faeces | place: Austria | collected 2013
CGAAGCAGGCGCGCCTGACGCATGGCATCACGGTCATCGCATGCATCCTGCTTGCCATCTCGGGCCTGTTCGTGTTCGTTCCGCAGCTTGCGCAGGCGGTTGGCGCCGACACCGTGTTCGTCATCCGCATGTCGCATCGCGTGCTCGGTTTCATCTTCGTACTGGTTCCCCTTATCAGCGCGATCATGGCTCCGAAGGGCGTGGCACACATCTTCAAGAACCTGTTCGCGAAATGGAACAGCGACGACAAGAAGTGGATGATGCTGTTCTTCCCGTACCTGTTCATGGCGAAGTGGATCCACATGCCAGACCAGGACGAGGTTAAGTCCGGTCAGCGTTTCGCCGACGGCATGCTGTGGGTTGCTGGCGCGCTCATGGGCATCACGGGCCTGATCTTGGTGGCCGGTTCGACCATCGTCGACCTGGGCACGGGCTATGGCGTGGTGCTGTTCCTGCACGACCTGGGCTTTTTGCTCATCGCCGTGTTCGGCTTGGCCCATATCTTCTTGGGCGGCGGTATCTTCCAGCCCTATCGCGGCACGTACAAGTTGATGTTCGGCAACGGTTTGGTTTCCGAGGCCGATGCTCTGTACCACTGGGGCCACTGGGCTCGCAAGGAGATCGCTTCTGGCAAAAACGTGGTTGAAAAGGATGTAAAGTAGCTCCTGATCGTCTATGAACCCATGATGGGCGGCGTGCGAAGCGCCGCCTATCTAGCCGGTAGCCCGGTGCTTCGCAGACGCTTCCCCTTGTGGAGGTGAGCGTCGGGCTACCGTTTATCTTGAATGTGCCGTGCTGGTGCGCAGCTGGATGGCATGACGTGCATGCAGCTGTTTGCCAACAGGCTTCGGTCGCGTCGACGGATCTTGCGGGCGCAGCGCGTGTCAGGTTTCGACTCGATCGTTTCGATGAGATGAAAGCGGTAATCAACTATGGATCTTAACCAAATCGATATGTCCATGAAGGCTTATTTGCCGAAGCTGTCCGAATCCGAGCAGGAACGCTTGCGTTTCTTCCGCACCTTGTGGGGCGTTCAGGCCGAGGTTCAGAAGGAGCATGCTGCAAAGGTCGAGCATGTGGTTCCAGATGCGGGCACGCTCAAGGAGTGCTCGAACGCAGAGCAACCGGTGCTGCGCGCGTATCCCGCCGGCATCCCGGCTGATGCGCTGGCAGATGCTGCTGAGCGTTTGGCGGGCGCCATGACGGAGTTCGAGCAGTTCGATCAGGCAACGCGCGATGCGCTTGCGGGTGTGCGTTGGGACCGTCTGGTGGCGGCATCGGATATGAGTCTGGCGGGAAGCGACCTGGCAGCGTATGTGGAAGCGTTCGTGGGCCTTTTGCAGGATGACGGTCTTGGCGAGGATGCCGCACGCATGGGCGGCGCGGTGGTTTCGCTGGCGCTGCGCGCGCTGTTGGAGCCCATTGCCCAGGAGGTGCAGGCGGCGCGCGTTGACGGGAACGCCGATCAGCCGTATCCGGTTCACTGCCCGGTGTGCGGTTGCGAGGCTTCCGTTGCTCACGTCGGCCAAGCCGGCACGAAGACCAAGGGCCGTGGCCGTGCGCTGTGGTGCGCGCAGTGCGGTTGCGTCTGGGATATCGAGCGCGTGCGCTGCGCCCGTTGCGGTACGCAGAATCAGGGTCATTTGCACTTCTTCAACGTCGAGGGCGACGACGATCACCGCATTGCCACGTGCGACGAGTGCGGCGGCTATGTGCGCACCGTCTACGAAGAGGATGGTCCCATGGCACAGCTGTACCCGTTCAGCTATGAGGTCGAGGATGTGATCATGGCGAAGCTCGACCTGATCGCATATCGCCAGCTTGTTGCACAGGAGGCGCAGCAGGACTAGACGTTAAGCTTCATCTTCTGATATCCGTGCTAAGGCAGGGGCTCGTCCCCTGCCTTTTTCGTTTTGCGTGTAGAGCTGCCGGTCAAGTTTGGATAGGTATCGAGAGCAACGGCGAGCACCCTGGCATGTACGGATGCCGTGACGGGGATTGCGCATGTTGCCGCTGCCCATGGTTGACGTGGGCTCGCGGGTGCTCTGTCGGGCGTGCCGTATCGCGATTCTGGGACATGTTGTCCTCAAACTTGTACTGCAGCTCTTTTATCAGGCAAAACGTCACTTGTACTCAATTTGCATGACAAAGGTTTTTGGAGCTTTAGGTACGAAATCACGGGTTTGCATGATAGACGGACCCCTTCGATGAAGGCATCATCGATTCCGTTGAAACGAGCTGACGGGTGCGATCGCCTGTCACGGCACAAGCGATGCGGGCGATGTCGGTTCCGCTTTGCAACATACTAAAAGGAGGAGTCATCAATGAAGTTTTTGGGCATGGGTGTTCCCGAGCTGCTTATCATCCTGGTCGTCGTTTTGCTTATCTTCGGCCCGAAGAACCTTCCCAAGCTCGGCAGCGCCATCGGCAAGTCCGTTAAAAGCCTGCGCGAGGGTATGACCTCCGACGAGGGCAAGCCTGAGATCGACCTTGACGAAGACGACGAGGTCGAAGTTGAGGAGGAGCCGAAGAAGAAGGCGGTTAAGGCCGCTAAGAAGGCTCCCGCCGCAAGCGAGGAATAGGATTTCCTTGGGAGCGCAATAGTTCCCGTTACCGGAAATACAGCAAACAGCGAAACGCCCGCGCAAGGTTTATGCGTGGGCGTTTCGCTATATTCTGCGGTTCCGTTTTCGGAGACGATCCGCATAGCGGCTATGGGTTTCACGCGGCGTTGCTCGCCGTCTTGAAGCGGAGCGTGCCGCAAGTCTGTTTTGCGAGGGTTATCTTTTGTGGTCCCTTGCTGGCATGCGAGGGTCTAAGCCGCGCTTGCTGGTACACTTTACGACATGCAAAATTCGTCATCCCATCATAACGGCGCACCTGATTCGCGCTTCGATCCCGCTCTTGTCCGCACACTGCTCGGGTACGCTTGCCATCAGGCATTCATGTTCGCGCTGTTTTATCTCGGATGGAACAGCGCCCTTACCGTCGGCGGCCTAACGTTCGAGCGCATCGATCTGCTCATCACCTTGCTTGCCGCAGCTGCCACGTTCATCGTGCTGCGCGCCGTTGCGCTGCGTGTGCGCGATGTGCTGTTGAACCGTTCCCTTATGTGGTGCTATGCAGTGCTGCTGGCCATCGGCTCGTCGGTTTCGCTTCCCGATGAATACGGCCTTGTCTCCATGGTCATGGAAGGCGTCTTGGTCGGCGTCCCCTTTGCTTGCATGCTTGCTGCATGGGGCAGGGCGCTTGGTGCCCGTTCCCACGGGGAAAGCTCTCGCGGCGTCTTGCTTGCAACCGCCGTGGCTGCCGTGTTCACGTTCTTGCTCGCCGTAGCCTGCACGCGATTCCCGTTGGCCGCTGCGGTGGCGAATCTTCTGCCCTTCGGTAGCGCCTGGGCGCTTGGCGGCATCGAGCCGTTGCTTTCGAGCGAAAGGGGCGAGGGAAGCGCTGCGGCGCAAAAGCCCTCGTCGTTCACGTTCTCAACGCTGTTCGCCTCTGGGGAGCAACGTGTCGAAACGCATCGCATCTCGCGCAAGGTTGTGGGAGGCTCCGTCGTGTTCGGCTTGGCCGGCGGGCTTATGGAGACCTACGCATCCGATCCTGGCAGCGTCGCCACGCCGACGTTTGCGGCAACGCTGCTGCTTTTGGCGCTGTTCTGCGCAGGGTCGTTGCAGGTTGTGGGCTTTTCGGCGCGTCGCAGCGGCTCCGATGGCGAAGTAAGCAGGCTGTTGGTCGGCGTGTACCGGCTGGCTTTGCTGCTCATGATGGCAGGATACCTGTTCATGCCCGTACTTGAACCCTATGGCGTTCCCGGCGATTCCATCGTGCTTGCGGGCTACCTGGGCCTTTCCGCCGTTCTCGTCTCGCTGTTCGTGTTGATGGCGAAGCTGACCGGTATGGATGCGGCGCTTTCCTTCTCAAGGGGTTTTGCGGCCCTCTACCTTGGCGAAGCAGGTGGTCTTGCGTTGGGCAATGCGTTGCAGATCGTCTCGCCCTCGGGCGAAATCCCCTTCGCCGTCGCCTCTTGCGCGGGCTTCGCCACGCTGTTCGCCTACCTGTTCTTGTTTACGGAAGGCGACTTCTTGGCGCTTTCCCGTATCGCCAAACAGGCTGACCGCTTCGGAGACGCCTGTCGGGTCATGGCCGCGAAGTTCAAGCTTTCCAAGCGCGAGTCCGAGATCTTGCCGCTGGCGCTTCGAGGTCGAACGGGCGAGCGCATGGCGGCGGAGCTGTTCATTGCGAAAAGCACCGTCGGCACCCATTTGCGCCGTATCTATGGGAAATGCGGCGTACATAGCCGACAAGAGTTGATCGACCTGGGCGAACTTGAATCCCAGGCATTGCTATCCGATAAGGAGTCCTGATCTGCATGGTGAACGAGACGTTGTTGGAAACGCTGCGAGGCATCGTTGGTTCGCAGGCGGTCCGCAAGGATGTGCCCATGAGCGGGCTGACCACGTTTCAAATCGGCGGTCCCGCCGCCGTGGTGGTCGAGCCGTCTTGCGTACAGGAGGCGGCAAACGTTCTAGCCGCTTGTCATGAAGCGGGCCAACCTGTGCGTTTGTTGGGCCTGGGCAGCGACTTGCTTGTGGCTGATACCGGCGTGCCCGAGGTCATCGTGCGATTCGCCGAGCGATTTTCGGGTATCGCCGTGGAAGGTTCCCGCATGACGGTTGAAGCCGGCGCCTCCAATGCCCAGGTTGCCCAGGCTGCGCTCGCTGCTGGATTGGCGGGCTTCGAGTTCGCCAGCGGTATTCCCGGCACCATCGGCGGAGCCGCCATCATGAACGCCGGCGCCTATGGCGGCGAGTTCCGTGACGTGTGCTGCTCGCTGGTGTGCGCAACCCCGCAAGGGCACGTGGTCAACCTTCATGCTTGGCAGGCATGCTGGGGATATCGTCATTCCATGATGGGCGATGAGGGCTGGGCCGTGCTCTCGGCAACCTTGCAGCTGCGCCCCGATTCGCCTCACGCCATCCGCGAGCGCATGGACGATCTTGCCCAGCGCCGCGCCGATAAGCAGCCCCTGGAAATGCCCAGCGCCGGCAGCACCTTCAAGCGCCCTGTCGGGTACTTCGCCGGCAAGCTCATTCAGGATGCGGGCTTGCGCGGCTTCCGCGTAGGCGGTGCGCAGGTTTCCGAGAAGCATACGGGTTTCGTGGTCAACGCCGGCGGGGCGACGGCGCGCGATGTACGCGACCTCATCGCCGAGGTGCAGCGTCGCGTCTACGAGATGGAAGGCGTGCGCATGTACCCCGAGGTGCGCATGTGGGGTTTCGAGGAATAAGCTCGTCCCCAATATCTTGCGACAAAGGAACAAATGTTTCACGTGAAACATTTGTTCGCGCACGAAGATGACAGGAGGCAGCAACCGCTCGCTTAGGTAACGGGCGGGCGTGCGCTTGCTTGGGCGATATAGAGGGCGAGCGCTTCTTTAGGCGAACTGCCCTTTCCTATGAATCACGGAAATGTTACTATTGCTATAACATAAGTGGACGCAAGGGGGCGTGCGTATGATCGATCGGGCTTTGTTCGCGCTGGAGGGCATCCGCGGCGCGCTGGCGGCGCTGGTGGCCCTTGCCGTGGCCCGGGCGCTGCTCGTGGTGGGGCAGGCATGGTCGTTGGCAAGCGCCATCGTGCATCTATGGGAAGGCGCGCCGCTGCCCGACCAGGCTCCGCTCATCGTCCTGTTCTTCCTCTGTTTCGTAGGCGGCCAGCTGGTGCGCTACGCGCAGGATTCCTATCTCGACCGCTACGCCTACGCACGCATCGACGCACTGCGCCGCGAGCTTCTGCAGGCGGTGTTCGGCCAGGGTGCGCGCATCGTGCAAGCTCAGGGCACCGGCAGCGTCACTGCGATGGTGTTGGAGGGCATCGACCAGGTGGAGACGTACCTGCGCCTCATCCTGCCGAAGATCGTGTGCGTGGTCGTGGTGCCGTTCATCGTGCTGGTCTGCGTGTTCCCGGTGGATTGGGTGTCGGGCGCCATCATGCTGGTCATGTACCCGGTCATCGTGTTCTACATGGAGCTGATCGGCGCGACGGCGAAGGCGGCCGCGTCGCTGCAGCACGAGGAGTACCAGCGGCTGTCGAACCATTTCATCGACTCGATGCGCGGCATCGACACGCTCAAGCTTTTCGGCCGCGGCAGGCGGCACGGGCAGCTCATCTACGAGGTGAGCGAGCGCTTCCGCGAGGCAACGGTTAAGACGCTGCGCATCGCCACGCTGTCGGGCTCCGTGCTCGACCTCATCTCCACGCTGTCGCTGGCGGCCGTGGCCATCATGCTGGGATTTCGCCTCGGGGACGGCTCGATCGCCTTCTTCCCGGCGCTGTTCGTGCTGGTGCTGGTGCCGGAGTACTTCAAGCCCATCCGCGAGTTCGCCAGCGACTACCACGCCTCGCTCGACGGCAAGAACGCGCTTGCCTCCATCCAGGGGATCATCGCGTCGGCGGCGGAGGGCGCGCCGGACGTCGCAAGCGACGAGGCCGCGGCGCCGCACGACGTTCCCGTCTGGAGCGAAGATTCGACGCTCGAGCTGGACGGCGTGCGCTTCTCGTATCCCGAGCACGAGGCGCTTTCGGACGTGTCCTTCGCCGTGCGCGGTTTCGCGCGCGTCGGCGTCATCGGGGCCAGCGGCTCGGGCAAGAGCACGCTCGTGAACCTGTTGGGCGGCTTCGCGGCTCCCAGCGCGGGCACGGTGCGCGCCGCAGGGCGGCAGCTGGCAGACCTGCGCGAGCCTTCGTGGCAGCGCCAGGTGCTCTACATCCCGCAGGACCCGTACCTGTTCCACGCCACGCTGCGCGACAACATCATGTTCTACCGCCCCGATGCCGACGACGATGAGGTTGCGCGCGCGGTGGAGGTCGTGGGGCTGGGCGATCTCGTGGCCGAGCTGCCGGACGGGCTGGACACGCTGGTGGGCGAGGGCGCCCGCGCGCTGTCGGGCGGCCAGGCGCAGCGCATCGCGCTGGCCCGCGCGCTTCTGGACGACTCGCGGCGCATCCTGCTGTTCGACGAACCCACGGCGCACCTCGACATCGAGACCGAGTTGGAGCTGAAGGAGCGCATGCTGCCGCTCATGGAAGGCCGTCTCGTGGTGTTCGCCACGCACCGGCTGCATTGGGTGCACGACATGGACGCCGTGCTGGTGATGGAGGACGGGCGCGTGGCCGAGTTCGGCGCGCCGAAGGAGCTTGCCGCGCGCGACGGCGCGTACGCGCGCTTGGCGTCGCGGTTGGAAGGAGGCGCGCTATGAGCAGGGAAGGCGAAGCCGTGCAGGGCGCCGTGCCGCGCGAGGAGGGGTTCGCGAGCGTGCTGCGCCGCGACGCCTGGGTGAAGCCGTTCTTCTTCCGTTACCGCAAGGCGTTGGCGTTGGCGCTTTTCCTGGGGCTGCTGACGTTCGGGTTCGCCTCGGCGCTGATGTTTACCTCAGGCTACCTGGTCAGCGCTTCGGCGGTGGTTGAGACCATCCTCTTTCTGCACCTGCCGCTCATCTTCGTGCGCATCTTCGGCGTGGGCAAGCCCATCCTGCAGTCCCTCGAGCGCTTGACCAGCCACGACTGGGTGCTGCGCATGACGAGCGGCCTGCGCCGCAAGCTCTACGGGGCGCTGGAGCGCGACGCCGTGTTCTTCCGCCGCAGCCACCGCACGGGCGACATCCTGGGGCTTCTGGCCGAGGACATCGGGCACTTGCAGAACCTGTACCTGCGCGCGGTGTTCCCCACCGCGGTGGCGTGGCTCGTGTACGCGCTGGGCTTCTTCGACGCGTGGTTCGCGCTGGCGCTCGCGCTCGTGCTGGGCGTGGAGGTGTTCCTGGTGCCGCTCGTGTCCGCGCTCGCGAACCGGGTGCGCATCGAGCGCCGCAAGGCCTTGAAGAACGAGCTGTACGGCGAGCTCACCGACAACGTGCTGGGCGCCTCAGACTGGATCTTCGCGCAACGCGGCGACGAGTACCTCTCGCGCTACCAGGCCGCCGAGAAGGCCCGGCACGACATCGAGGCGCGGCTGGACCGCTTCGCGCGGTGGCGCGACCTCGCGTCCGTGTTCGGCGTCGCGGCGGCCCTGCTCCTCGTGTGGGCCGGCGGCTACTTCGGCGGGCAGCCCGACGGGGCGGCGAACTGGATCGCCGCGTTCGTGCTGGGATTCTTCCCGCTCATCGACGCCTTCGCGCCCCTGCCCGCGGCCGCCGCCGAGGCGGGCGTCTACCGCGATTCCATCCGCCGGCTGAACGAGCTGCCCCAGCCCGCGCCGGAGGAGGGCCCCGCGCCCGCGGTGGAGGCGCCCCTCGCCCTGGCCGTGGAGAACGTGGCGTTTCGCTACCCCGGCTCCGCACGCGCCGTGCTCGACGGGGTGAGCCTGACCATCCCGCAGGGCCAGAAGGTCGCCATCCTGGGGCGCAGCGGCTCGGGCAAGAGCACGCTCGCCTCCCTCATCCGCGGCGATCTGGCGCCTGCATCCGGCAGCGTGACGCTGAACGGCGTGCCCGCCGGCAGCTTCGGCGACGCCATGGCGCGGCATATCGGCGTGATCCAGCAGCAGACGTACCTGTTCAACATGACGCTGCGCGAGAACCTGCGCATCGGCAACCCCGCCGCCACCGACGGCCAGATCCGCGAGGTGCTGGCGCACGTAGGACTCTCCGGCCTGGTGGAGCGCCTGCCGGAAGGGCTCGACACCCTGGTGGACGAGGCCGGCATGCGCTTCTCGGGCGGCGAGCGCCACCGCATCGCGCTCGCCCGCGTGCTCTTGCAGGACACGCCCGTCATACTGCTGGACGAGCCCACCGTGGGCCTCGACCCCGCCACCGAGCGCGCGCTGCTGAAGACGTTCGTCGAGAACGCGGAGGGCAGGACGCTCATCATGATCACCCACCACCTGCAGGGCGTGTCCGCCATGGACCGCGTCGTGTTCGTGGAGGACGGCCGCATAGAGATGGAGGGCTCGCCCGCCGAGCTGGAGCGCACGAGCGAGCGCTACCGCCGCCTGCTCGCCTTCGACCGCGGGGCGCCCGCCCCGGCGTAAGGCGCCCAGGCGGGCAACGGGCGTCGGGCAACGTTTTGTTTCTTTACCGCAACGCACACGACGTGGTTCAATGGCCCTGCGGCGAGAAAACGGCGCCGCGGCCCCACGGGGCCCTTCGCGAAGAAAGGAATCCGCATGGCCATCGGAGAGACGCTAGCCCGCATGCGCCGTGAGCGCAACCTCACGCAGGAGGACGTGGCGCACAGGCTCTACGTCACCCGCCAAGCCGTCTCGCGCTGGGAGACCGGCGAGACCGAGCCGGGCGTGGACATGTGCAAGCTCATCGCCGCCACGTTCGACATGCCGCTCATGGAGCTGCTGGAGATGCCCGACAAAGACTACTGCCAAAGCTGCGGCATGCCGTTCTACCAGGAGGCCGACCACGGCAGCGAGGCAGACGGCGGCCGTTCGCGCGACTTCTGCTCGATGTGCTACGAGAACGGCGCGTTCGTCCGCGACGAGACCATGGAGGAGCTCATCGAGGAGGCCGCCCCCCACATGGCCGCCGCCTGCCGCATCTCGCGCGACGAGGCGGTGTCGTTCATGGGCGCGCTGCTTCCCCACCTCAAGCGCTGGGAGCAGGAGCAGGGCCGGTAGGGGCGGCGCAAGCGGGCCGCTCCCCCGTTGCGAGCGGCCTCACGGCGCGCATCTCACGGTAGCCGGCTGCAGGATCGGGCTCGTACTGCACGCGGGGGTGGTCGTCGTCCCAGGCATAGCCGATGGCGGCCGGGTCGTAGCGGTCCATGGCGCGCTGCACGGATTCCACAGCGTCCACGAAGTCCTCCTCGCGGAAGGGCTCGCCTTGGAACGAGAGGTACGTGGCGGCGGGCAGGTCGACCACGTCGAAGCCGTTGGGCACGGGGCCCTCGAAGCCGGCGGGCATCTCCGCGCCCTGCACGTACACCGACGTGCCGGCGGGGCGGAAGCGCGGCGGCAGCCACAGGCTCACCGGCTCGCCGCCCAGCTGCTCCATGCTGGTGATGAGGCCCCACACCTGGCATCCCACCTCCTCGCCGTACGAGAAGTAGTCGTGCGCCGACACGCCGCGCTTCAGCACCACGCGGCGCGCCGGCTTCTCGATCGTCTGCACCAGCACGTTTCTCGCCGCGTTCGCAGGGGCGGGCACGTGGGCGCGGCGCAGCTCGTCGAACTTCACGCCGTAAGGCACGAACAGGCCGATGGGGACCGGATCGGCCGCGTAGGAGCCGGGGTTGCAGCCGAACTCGCGGCGAAACGCCCGCTGGTAGCCGTCCACGCTGCCGAACCCCGACTCGAAGGCCACGTCGGCCACGCGCCGGCCCTCCTCGCGCAGCCGCGCGGCCGAATGCGTGAGGCGCATCCGGCGCTGGTAGTCGGCGGGGGTCATGCCCGTGAGCCGGCGAAACAGCCGGTAGGAATGCCATGGCGAGAACAGCGACACGGCAGCGAGGTCCTCAAGGGTCACCTCGTCCTCCACGTGCTCCTCGAGGTAGTCCTGCATCCGCTGCACTGCCTGCACCTGCTCGTTCACGCCGCACGCCCCTTTCCGCCGTCCGCTTTCCACTGCCCCGCGCCTGCACCCGACCACTCTACCGGACGCGCGCGCGGGCGCTCGACCGTTTTTGCCCTATTCCCACCGGAAGAACCGAACCGCCACCGCCGTGCACGCCACGGCCACCGCTGCCAGCACGGCCAACGGCACCGCCGCCACGTCGGGCGGCGCGCCCAAGAACGCCGACTTCATCAGCTGGATGCCCTGCGAAAGCGGCATGACTCCCGCGACCTGCTGAACCGCCGGGGGCATGATCTCGAACGGCAGCGTGGCACCCGAGAACACGAGCATGGGAAAGTACAGTATGCTCGCAATGATGGACGCCTGCTTGCTCGTGCGCGCCAGGCCTCCCACCACCAGCCCGATGCTCAGCATGCCGGCCAGCGTGAGCAGCCAACCTCCGAGGAAGGCCGGCCACGATCCGCGCATCTGCACGCCGAACGCGAGCGTGGCCACCGCCCAGAGGAGCGCGAGCGACACCGCCGCATACAGGGCGTAGATGGCCAGGCTCACCCCCAGGATGAGCGCGGGGCTGGCCGGCGTCGCCTTCATGCGCTTGAACACCTTCCGCTCGCGATAGTCCGCCACGGCCAGCGGCAGGCCCATCGCGCCCGCCGCGCAGATGGCGATGGAGGCCACCGCGCCGAACGACTGCTCGACGAACGAGTAGCCGGCGCCCTCGAACGCGGGGTCCGTGCCGTACACGATGCCCAGCACCGCCAGCACCACGAGCGGCATGGCGATGGCGAACACCACCATGTTCATGTCGCGCACGTTCAGCTTGAGCTCGATACCGAACAGCGTCCCGAAACCTTTGAACCTGCTCATCGCACGTTTCCTTTCTCATCGTCACCGTCGGGCCCCTCGGGCTCCTCCCCGGAGAACCACAGGTACGCATCCTCGAACGTGCCGCACGGGCTGGCGTCCACCGCCTGCCCCACCGTTCCCGAGAACGCCTCGCGGCCGTCGCGCAGGATGAGCACACGGTCGCACAGCGCCTCCACTTCATCCATGAAATGCGAGGTCAGGAATATGGTCAGCCCGTCGTGCTTCAGCTCCTCCAGCGTCCGCCACACGTCGCGGCGCGCCTTCACGTCCAATCCGGTGGTCAGCTCGTCCAGAAACACCACCTGCGGGCGCCCTGTCAGCGCCAGCACGATGAACAGCCGCTGGCGCTGGCCGCCCGACAGCTGCTTCACCTGGGCGCGCTCGCGCCCCTCCAAGCCGAAGCGCGCGAGCAGCGCCCGCCAGTCGGCCGGCCTGCCGTACAGGCACGCCGTCTCGCGGCAGAGCTCGTCCACGCGGATCTCCGCCTGGTGGCTGCCCTCCTGGAACTGCACGCCTACCCGCTGGAACAGCCGGCGCCGCTCGCGCTGCGGGTCCATGCCCAGGATGCGCACCGTGCCCGCGTCGGGCTTGCGCACGCCCAGCAGGCACTCCACGCTCGTCGTCTTTCCCGCGCCGT
>OLNL01002951.1_pt1 | contig 11992 bp, 12 predicted proteins | sample 1672181 | NCBI WGS metagenome assembly OLNL01 (sample SAMEA3136656, study PRJEB25190) | human gut metagenome | biome: human gut; feature: human-associated habitat; material: faeces | place: Austria | collected 2013
AAGGAATGGATAACACAGAAAAGCTACAGTACGTACTACTTAGATTGAAAAACATTCATAAGATCACTCGCTTAAAGGATTTGAAAAACGAATGGTTGTTCGCATAAGTGATAAGAAGAATTATGGCAAAGTCACCAAATTGCTAGTTAAACCATAATTTAATAAAAAAGTCGGATTTTCAACAAGAATCTGACTTTTTGAATTGTGATTGAAATGATTAAACGGTATGAATTGATTTGTTGTACTTTTCTTTTAAGCGAAGAACAATATGCTTCCAATTTGGCATATATTCACCTTCATCCTCTGCTTGTTTTTTTGTTGCAGCTTTTCTTTGTTGGATATCCTTCTTTTGAATCCATGATTTAACAAAACGAATAAATTCTTCAGGATGTCCTAAGCTAAAATCACCATGAGTATAATTCATGAGCATGAAAATATGACTATTTGGGATTTGTTCATGTAATAAATCAGCACTTTGTTTATAGGATTTGCGCACACGTTGCCCAACTATAATTGCTGTTTGGCAAGTGACTTGTTTTAAATTATTAGGTATTTTGTAAGAATATGTTGCTTGTAATTCGTTTTTTATTGTTTCTTTTGATAAAGATTTAAAGTTCTCATAATGCTCTAATTCAGCAAAGTCTTTAGTGAATTTTGTATAATACATAAATGAATTAAAAAGTTTATTTCGAGTTAATGGGGTGGCGTAAAAGGCTGCCAAGTCAGCCCAATTATAGATTTTAACTGGTTTCATTCGTGCCTCTTCAATGATGGCATAACTACAAATATTTGGACGCTTGTTTAAAATTTCAGTTACGATTTGCCCTCCTAATGAAAATCCAGATAGAACGGAAATGTGGCCATTACATGATTTGTCGATGAAATCTATAATTTCATCTGCCGCTATGCATATATTTTGAAAATTATTTCCTAATATGGGTAAAATGATGTTGAAATCCTTTTTTAGTTCAGTTGTTTCAATTTTAAAGCTAAAAGTTGATAAGCATTCGCCATGGATATACATGAAGAAAGGCTTATTTCTTTTATTGATGTATTGTTTAAACTCCATTTGAATCCTTCTTTCCAATTTTAGTATATATTATTAGTTATAAAGTTGGTGATTAATTTTTTGCAAATATATTTGCAAATATTAGTACTGTTGGTTAAAATCTGCTATAGTAAAACAAATTTGAGGTGTTAATTATGAATAAGAGACATAGAGATTTAATTTTATTTATTGAGGAATGTCAAAATTATAATAGAAAATGCTCATTAACTAGTTTAATTAATCATTTTAATGTTTCTGAAAGAACAATTCGATATGATTTAGATGAAATATCTAGATTTTTTACAAAAAAACATTTACCATCATTTCTTATAGATGGAAATAATATTACTTTATTGGGTAAACATGAAGAAATACAAAAAGCATTACAGGATAATGATTTTTATTCTTTTAAATTAAATAAGAATGAACGTGCTGAAATGATTGCATATCTTTTGTTGAAATCACAAAATGTTTTGACTCTACAAGAATTAGCGGATGCTTTAATGGTATCTAGATCTACAATTATACATGATTTGAATAATTCAAAAAAAATAGTACTTGATTATGGTTTAGAGATTATTCCTCAAACTAAAGGTATTCAGATTAATGGAAAGGAAAGTAATCGTCGTTTGCTTTTGATGAATCTTTCAAATCAAATGCATGTATCAGAATATTATAGAGGATCTATAAAATCACAATTTTTAAATATAGAGGGTCATATTATTGAACAAATTATTCGAGATAACGAATTGAAATTTAACATGTTTTTAACAGATAGTTCTTTTTCGGAACTTTTACAATATTTAAAAATAATGCTTGATGAAATAAATAAAGGGCGAAATGTAGAGATTGACTATGTTTTGCAACATACATCTACAGCCTTGATAGCAAACAGCATTACTGATGGGATAGAAAAAATGTATGGTGTAAGAAGTTCATTAACTGAGAAATATTTGTTGAGTGATATTTTGTATAATTGTAAATATATCAGTCGTAGTGATATTGATGACAAATTGATTAGAATTCAAATTGTTACAAAAACATTTATTGATTATTTAAGTCAGGAAATGGGAATCAATTTTAGAGATGATTTTAAATTTTATCAAAATTTAGTAAATCATTTACAATCAACATTTCAAGACATACAGATGATGGCGAATATAGATACGGGTATTCTAAAAACTGTTATGCAAGAAAATCCCGAAACTGTAAAAGCAGTTAGAAAAAACATTAGCTTACTTGAAGAAGTAGCGGGTCGTAAAATTCCAAAAGAAGAGATTGCTTATATTACAATACATGTTCAAGCAGCTATAGAACGAAGTCGTGAGCATAAAAATTCAATTTCTGTTTTGTTAGTTATTAACACAGGATTAGGTGAGGCAACTTTTTTAGTTTCAAAGTTAAAAAAATTTTTTAATTTTAATATTTTAAATGTAATTTCACATCATACTCTTGCCAATTATGATATTAGTAATGTCGATTTGATTCTTACGACGGTTCCTATACAGGAAACGCGTTGTGAAAGTATATTAGTTACTTCAGATTTAAAGGATGAAGAATGTATACTTTTAAGTAATAAAATTGAACGAATTGAATCAAAAAAACAACACTTGGATTTGGACCAAAAGTTCCGTACACTTCAGATTCAATTAGCAAACGAAATTCAAAAATCTCCGTTAGATAAAGAATTAATTTATAAAAACATTATTAGTATATTAAGAAAATTTGTTTATCCAGATACAAGTCAAAATATTAAAAATATATTAACTTATTTATTGATGAATCATATCGAAATAGATGTTGAAGCTAAAGACTGGAAGGATGCTATTAAAAAGAGTGCTCGTGTATTGCTAGAGGAAAAATACATTAATGAAGTATACATTGACCAAATGATATTGAATGTAGAAAAAGAAGGGCCTTATATTGTTTTGTCCAAAGACGTCGCAGTACCACACGCTTCTCCGTTTTTTGGAGGATATAAACTAGGAATGTATTTGATTCGTTTAAAACATCCCGTGTTGTTCGATGATAAACCAGTTCGCTATGTATTCTGTCTATCAACATTGGATAAAGATAGTCATTTAAAACCAATGTTTCACTTAATGAATTTATTAGCAAATAAAAATTTTGTATATGCATTGGATCATGCAAAAAATGCTAATGAAATTCATAATTTAATATATGATTATGAAGAAATGCTTTAAAGTATAGTTATACCATATTCTAAATAATTCTTTTTTAATTGAATAGGAATTTTATCTGTAATTAAAGTGTAATTAAATCTAAAATTTACATTAATTAAATCTTTTCTATTGAGTTTGAATACATCTGCTAAAACGTAAACTTGTGGTATAGAAGTCGATATATACTCTAATAATTGATTTTCTACCACTGTTGATGTGTAAATTTTGCCATGACTATCTATGGAATTTATTCCGATGAATGCTTTGTTGAGTTGAAAACGTTTTAGGTCATCGATTGCAGGTGGACCTGTCATTGTCATTGATTTTTTTCGTAATTCACCACCAACTGTATAAATTTTTATATTTTTCTTATGAGAAAGACGTAAAACGACGTTGATTGAGTTTGTAACAACGATTAAAGGAATGTTTTCTGGTATTTCTTCAGTAAATAATTCAATTGTTGAGCCACTTCCGATAAAAAGATGATCATTAGGTTTTATTTGTAAGATAGCTTTTTTTGCGATGGCTTGTTTGTTTTCAGAATGTAATTTCAAACGTTTATAAACGGATGTTGAAGTATCATATATTTGTTTTTCTTTTAAAATGGCACCACCGTGCGTCCTGATTAGGACGTTTTTTTTTTCAAGTTCAGATAAATCTCTTCGTGCGGTCATCAATGTAATATTAAATTTTTTGCTGATTGTTGAAACACGTACAATATCATTTTGAGTAAGTAGTTGGATAATCGCGTTTTGGCGTTCTTCTTTTTTCATATTTTTATAATAATTAAAATGTTCGAAATTGGCAATTATTAATTGAAATGTACGAAAAGAGAACATAATAGATAGGTAAAAATAGACAAAAATTCTATTTGCTTCTATGGTGAATTTATTAAAAGACTATGGAGGTATAAAAAATGAGATGTGTAGCAATTGGAGATATGTTTTTGGATGAATCTGATTTTCGTAAGGAAATTGAAAAATCAAATTTATTTGATTCATATAAAGGATTTAATTGGAAGCGAGATTTAAATCGAGTAAAGACAAGGGGATTGATACGAAAAATAGAAACAGTAGGTAGTGAAGCATATGTATTATCAGATGAAATAAAAGATGCAATACAGGAAGCGGATGTAGTATTTGTTCATTTGTGTCCTATAGGAAAAGAAGTAATTCAAAATGCTAAGAATCTAAAGTATATTGTTTCAGTTCGTGGCGGATTGGAAAACATTGCAGTAAAAGAAGCCAAAGAAAAGGGTATTCACGTTATTCACTGTCCGGCACATAATGCGCATGCGGTTGCCGAATTCACAGTAGGATTAATAATTTGTGAGACAAGGAATATTGCACGAGCAAATTATGCGTTGAAACAAGGAGAATGGAGAGAGAAATACCCTAATTCTGTAAAAATTAATGAATTAAGAAGTAGTAGTGTTGGAATCATTGGATTTGGAACAATTGGTAGATTGGTTGTTGAATTGCTTCGACCGTTTAATACAACAATATATGTTAGTGATCCATTTGTTTCTAAAGGTGAAATACAAAAAGCAGGTTGTATAGCTAGTTCTAAAGAAAATTTACTAAGAAAGGCGGATATTGTAACGTTGCACGGAAGAATCGGGCCTAATGATCCACCGATTATTGGGAAAAATGAACTTGCATTAATGAAACCAACAGCTTACTTAATTAACACTGCCCGAGCTGTTTTAGTTGATATGGATGCATTGATTTATAGTTTAGAAACAAATCAAATTATGGGAGCAGCAATTGATGTGTTTAGAAAAGAACCTTTAGATGATAATGATCCTATCACTAAATTAGATAATATAACAATTACAAATCATAGGGGCGGAGATACAGTGGATTCATATACAAGAAGTCCGGAATTAGTAATTGAATATTTAAAGGAAGCGTTAAAAACAGGAAATACTCGATATATGTTATAGGAGGTTTTTTATGAGAGTTACAGAAACTAAATTTTTACAAGATTATGTTGATATGGCAATACATGGAGATGCTTTAGGATGGCACGAGCGTAATGGTGGAAACTTTACTTATTGGTTGAATGAGGTAGAAGTTGAAATGATTAAAGATGATCTGGATTTGAAAGACAATTGGTTACCTATAGGCACAAGTGTGCCTTATTTATCGAATGAATTCTTTTTGATTAGCGGAACAGGACAATACTTTCATAATATGAAATCGGATCCTACACACACGATGGGTATCATTCAAGTTGATTCAACAGGAGAAAAATATCGAATTGTATGGGGATTGAAAGATAATGGAAGACCAACAAGTGAATTGCCAACACATTTAATGAATATGCAAGTGAAAGCAGGACAAACAAATAATAAAAATCGAGTTATTTATCACTGCCATTGTCCTAATATTATAGCTTTGACATTTATTTTGCCTTTAAAAAGTGAGGTGTTTACACGAGAACTTTGGGAAATAATGACAGAATGTCCTGTTATATTTCCTGAAGGAGTTGGTGTCGTTGAATGGATGGTTCCAGGTGGAAAAGAAATAGCAGTAAAAACAAGTCAAGAAATGGAAGCTCATAAATATAATGCAGTGATTTGGGCTCATCATGGCATGTTTTGTTCAGGAACAGATTTTGATCAAACTTTTGGATTGATGCATACAATTGAAAAAGCTGCGGAAATTTGGTTAAAAGTGCATAGTGTTGTAAAAGTACCAAGACAGACGATTCCACTTCAAGGATTGAAAGATATTGGGGAGGCTTTTGGAGTGGGTTTAAATGATCTAGCTTTATATAACGAATAAGGAGTATAATTTTTTTCAAAATTATTTGAAGAAGACTACTCTGTTTGAATTCAGTGTTTTATTTTAGAATGTAACCGTATACAAAGGATACGAGTTGCAACTTAATATTTTCAAGGAGGAAAGAAAATGGTTATTCTAGAATTTTTAAAAGCAATAATTGATAATTTTGGCGCAGCAGTTATAGTTCCAGTTATTATTGGCATAATTGCATTGTTCTTCCGTGTTAAACCTCAAAAAGCATTTTTATCTGCATTATATGCAGGGGTTTCATTGGAAGGTATTTCATTAATGGTAGGAGCTTTTACACCTATTATTACACCATTAGTACAGAACATGTCAGTCGTTATGAAAGGATTGACAGGAGTAGATTTGAAAGTTTTTGACGTCGGTTGGCAAGCAACAAGTTTAGTAGCATTCTCAACAAGCGCAGGTATGATTTATTTGGGATTAGGTATCGTATTACAAACGGTTTTATTCTTAATTAAATGGACAAAATGTTTCCAACCATCAGATTTGTGGAACAACTATTCATATATGGTTTGGGGAGCTATGGTAATTGCGGTTACTGGAAACTTTGCATTAGGAATTGCATGTATGATTTTATGTAACTTATATAGTTTGCTTGTTTCTGATGTTTTAGCAAATCGTTGGTCTAATTATTATCAATATCCTAACTGTACAATCATTGCAATGCACAATATTGAACCTGGAATCTTTGCAGTAGTTTTAGATCCAATCTTAAATTTGATTGGTATGAATAAAATCAATTTGAACCCACAATCTATTCAAGAAAAGGTTGGTTTTTTGGGTGAGCCAATGACAATTGGATTTGTATTAGGTTTAATTATTGGTTTATTAGGTAATGTAAATCAATTAGGTACAATGCAAGCTTGGGGATCAGTCTTTACAGCAGCTGTTGCTACTGCTGCAGTTATGGCTATTTTCCCATCAATCACAGGGTTCTTCGCACAGGCATTTGCTCCAATTACAGAAGCAGCACGTAAATTTATGGGGAATACAAATGATCGTGAATGGTTTATTGCTGTAAATGATGCAGTTGGATATGGAGAACCAGCAACATTGACTTGTGGATTGTTATTAATGCCAGTTATGGTAATCATCGCATTTATTTTACCAGGGAACCAAACATTACCAGTTGTGGATTTAGTTGCTATTCCTTATATGGTTGAAGGTTTAGTTGCAGTTTACAATGGTAATATGGCAAAAGTTATGATTACAGGTGTTATTTGGTTTAGTATTGGTTTATTGATGTGTTCTGCAACAGCACCAATCTTTACAGAAGTAGCAAAAACAGCAGGTTATGCTATTCCAGCAGGTGCTGCTATGATTACATCATTTAATATCTTAGGTAAACCTTTAGTTGGATTGGTTTTCTTCGCGTTCTTATCTAATAATCCTGTATTAATTGGTATTGCTGTTGCAGTTTATGCAATTGCTTATGTAGTTTACAGAACTCGTCAAAAACAAATTGAAGGTCACTTAGAAACAATGGCTATGAAGAATGCAGGTTCTTTGGCTGTAGAATAATTGAAAAACATATAGTAATTAATAAAAAAGGATCAGATTATGATTTGGGAAGATTTAAATAAGGATCTGATGATACTACATGCGGACGCTAAAACAGCAGATGATGTATTTGATCAGTTAGGAACATTATTTATACAACATGGATATAGTAGAGAGAATTATGTTGAAGAATTAAAAAAAAGAGAAAAAGATTATTCAACTGGATTAGAAATCGATGGTTTTGGTATTGCAATACCACATACTGAAGCAGCCAATGTTATTCATGAAGCTGAAGGTATTATGACATTAAGAGAACCGGTTCCTTTTATCCAGATGGGAACAGTGGATCAAGTTGTAAATGTAAATGTTGTAATGATGTTAGCTATTGAAAACCCTAAAAAACATATAAAAAAATTACAGAGAATCATTGAAATTATCCGTGACACGGATGTATTAAATAAAATTCATCAAGCCAATTCGGCAGATGAGATTATTGAATTAATAAAAGAGAAAGAAAAAATAATCGAGGAGAATAATTAATTATGGCAAAATCAGTTAATGTTTTATCAATTTGTGGATCAGGAACAGTTACGAGCAGTATGGTGGCTTCTAAATTGAAAGATTATTTAAAAAGCCAAGGATACACAGTTACTTCTACTGAGGCTAAACCAACACAAGCTTTACAATTAGCACAATCTGGAAGATTTGATATTATTGCTCATACAAGTCCATTACCTCGTGGTAATTATGGGATTCCATGTGTGAATGCATTTGCATGCATTACTGGAATGGGAGAAGATAAATTTTTTAAAGATTTTATGGAAGCATTAAAATCAGTTGGAAAATAAAGAGGATGTTGTTATGAAAGTAGATATTGAAAAAGTAAGAGCCTTGTGTGATTCATCTCGAAACCAAGAAATTTATGTGGACGATATTGTTATTGAAAAAGGTGCTGTTAATAAATTACCAAATGTATTAAAAGAAAAATATAGTCAATATAAAAATATTGTAATGGTATGTGATGACAACACATATGAAGCAGCAGGTAAGAAAGTTGAAGAATTAGTTCCAAATATTACAACTGTAATGTTGGATTCTAATGGGTTGCATGCTGATGAGCATGGTGTGGGTGCTATGGAAAAAGCTATGGAATCTAAGAAAAATGCAGACTTCTTAATTGCATGTGGCTCAGGAACAATTCATGATATTACTCGTTATTATGCCTATAATAATAACTTACAATTTTTGTCTATTCCAACTGCAGCATCTGTCGATGGATTTGTATCTACTGTAGCAGCTATGACTTGGCATGGTTTCAAAAAAAGTTTTACAGCTGTCAGTCCTTGTTTTGTGCTAGCAGATAGTGAAATTTTTTCAAAAGCGCCAGAACGTTTGACTGCTAGCGGAGTAGGTGATTTAATCGGAAAATTCACAAGTATTTGTGATTGGAAAGTTTCTCATGTTGTGACAGGAGAATACATCAGTATGCCTGTTGTTGAATGGGAACAGGAAATTTTGAAGGCTCTGATTGATAACTTGGATGGAATTGGATCAGGAGACTTTGAAGCTTATGAAAACCTAATGTACGGTTTATTGTTAAGTGGATTGGCTATGCAAATGATTGGAAATTCAAGACCTGCTTCAGGAGCAGAACATCATTGCTCACATTTATGGGAAATGGCAACTATTAATGAACCAATTGATTTTTATCATGGTGAAAAAGTTGGAGTTGGCCTATGCATGGTGACTGAAGTGTATAAAAAGGCTTTAGAAAAGATCAAGTCAGGGAATTATACAGTAAAAAATCATGTTGATGTAGAATTGGACTTCATCAAGAAATATTTTAAGGAAAGTTTAGTTGATTCAATTATTGAAGAGAATACACCAAATATTATGGAAAATATAGATGGTAATTTAATAAAGGCGAAAGAAAAAGAATTAATTACTATTTTAGAGGAATTACCAACTTCTGAAGAAGTTATTGGATGGATGAAAAAAGTACATGCATATACAGAAATTACAGATTTAACATTACCTGAATCATTGCGGCCATTAACGTTGAAATTAAGTCCATATGTACGTCAAAGACTTACTTTTATGAGATTACTAAAGTTCTATGATTTTTATGATGAAATCATTGGAGGATAAACCTATGTTGGAGGAATTGAAACAACGTGTACTAGATGCTAATTTATTATTGCCAAAATATGGTTTGATCACATTCACATGGGGAAATGTATCTGAAATCGATCGAGAAAAAGGAATTGTAGCTATTAAACCAAGTGGTGTTGAATATGATGTAATGACTCGCGATGATATTGTCCTTGTGAATCTAGATGGAAATATTGTGGAAGGAAATCTACGTCCAAGCTCAGATTTAGATACGCATTTGGAATTCTATCGTAATTTTCCAAATATCGGAGGTGTAGTTCATACACATTCTACTTGGGCAACAAGTTTTGCACAGGCAGGAAAAGATATCATTCCATTAGGAACAACACAGGCTGACTATTTCCATGGAGCAGTTCCATGTACTCGTTTGATGACGGAAGAAGAAATTCATGGAGATTATGAATTGGAAACAGGAAAAGTTATCGTAGAAGAATTTAAGACACGCAATATAGATCCAGACAGAGTTCCTGGCGTATTGGTACATTCACATGGACCTTTCACATGGGGAACAGATGGATTTAATGCGGTTCATAATGCGGTTGTTTTAGAAGAATGCGCAAAGATGAATGCGATCGCATCTTTATTAAGCAACAATGAAATTGATTCCATGCAGCAGGTTCTATTAGATAAACACTTTAATCGTAAGCATGGACCGGGAGCTTATTATGGACAAGGGAAGTAATAAATTATGATTACGGATGTAAAAACAATAAAAGACCGAATGAAAGAAATTAAAACTTTCATTTTAGATATGGATGGTACAATTTATTTGGGAAATGATTTGTTTCCATATACACATAAGTTTTTAAATAAGGTTGAAGAAACGGGTCGTAATTATTATTTCTTTACGAATAATTCATCAAAAGATTTAGATGAATATATTAAAAAACTAGATAAAATGGGCATAAATATAACACCAAAACAGATGATGGTTTCTACAGATGTTATTTTACAATACTTAGCTGAACATCATCCAGGTGCTAGATTATATGTTGTAGGTACGCCAGCTTTACTTCGTGCTTTCGAAAAAGCAGGATGGGTTTTAGATGATGAAAATCCTGATGTTGTGATTTTAGGTTTTGATACAACACTAACATATGATAAATTATCTAAACTATGTACTTTTGTTCGCCATGGGAAAACATATTATGGAATTAACCCTGATTTAAATTGTCCTGTAGAAGGAGGAGAATTTATTCCAGATTGTGGTAGTGTTGCACGTTGCGTAGAATCAAGTACAGGTATCTTTCCAGAGTTTTTTGGAAAGCCAAGTCATCGAACATTGGATTATATAGTAAAAGCAACTGGGTTAAAACCGAATCAAATTGCAATTGTTGGGGATCGTATGTATACTGATATCGCTGTTGCAGATAATTCTGATGTTGTCAGTATTTTAGTGTTGAGTGGTGAAACAAAGAAAAAAGATGTGCCACTTAGTCAACATCAACCCAATATAATGATTGAAAACATTGGCGTATTAGCGGATTTGTTATAAAAAACAGTGCATATATTATTTTGGATAACTAGATTGTGTAATATTTGAGGTATGATTTTATGGATGATAAATTTATTCAGGTATTAGAAGAAAATCCTATAGTGGCAGCTATCAAAGATGATAAAGGACTACAAATGGCTTTAAATGCGGATGTAGGAATTATATTTATTTTATATGGTGATATTTGTACTTTACCTAAAATAGTTGAACGAATTAGAGAAAAGAATAGAATTGCCATAGTACATGTTGATCTAATTGATGGACTATCTAACAATGATTCAGTTTTAGATTATATAAAAAATGTAACACATGCAGATGGAATTATTACAACTAAATTGAATTTGATTCAATATGGAAAAAAGATAGGTCTTTATACGATACATAGATATTTTATTTTAGATAGCATTGCCTTACAAAATATTATTAAACAGTCAAATTCACGAGTACAACCGGATGCAATTGAAATTTTACCTGGTGTTTTACAACCTAAAATCATTCGTTATATTACAAAAAACTCTATAGTGCCAGTCATGTGTGGCGGTTTAGTAACAACAAAAGAAGATGTGATCAATTCATTGAAAAATGGAGCTATTGCAGTATCAACTACTCATTCAGATATGTGGGATATGTAAAAATATTTACAAACTGACGGATATTTCTAAATTGATAAGAGGTGTAAAATATGGGAAGGCACATTAAATTACGCCTCATTTTTTTAAAAAGGGTAATCCGCAATTAGATAGGGTCGACTAAAAGTTGGCTTCAAAAATTGTAGGGC
>OLNL01002955.1_pt1 | contig 11987 bp, 10 predicted proteins | sample 1672181 | NCBI WGS metagenome assembly OLNL01 (sample SAMEA3136656, study PRJEB25190) | human gut metagenome | biome: human gut; feature: human-associated habitat; material: faeces | place: Austria | collected 2013
ACCGTGAAACTCATGGATGGCAAATCGCCATTGCCTGATGGGTTTGCTTCTCTGTCGTCTTCAACGCTTCAGCAACAGCAAAATCATGTGCCTTCTTCAAATCTTCCTCTGAAATTCCCTCAGGTTTCAGTGCCAGCAAAGCTTTGCCGTAGGCATCCATATTGGCAATGCGCAGTTCCTCTGTAATCTCGGATTTCGCACGGGCAATGATAGCAGCTGCCTGTCCATCATCAATACCTGCCTCCAGCCGCATGCTGGCTGCCAGCCATGTATAATATTCCTTGGCATACGTCTTCTTCACGCCGTCTGCCATCGCATAATCAAAGTTCGGAACGCTCTGTCCGCCATGCATCTCGTTCTGATTGGCCTGGATCGTGATACATGCCAGTGCTGCATAGCTGATAATGGACTGAGGCTCTCTCAGATGCCCATGGCCGGTTGAAAAGCCATTCTTAAACAGCTTGATCAGGTCAATCTGACAGCAAGTCTCTGTCAGCATATAGAAATCCTTGTCATGGATATGGATATCACCGTTGATATGGGCTGCTGCGATATCCTTCGGCAAAACATAATTATCAACGAAATACTTCGCACCTTCTGAACCGTATTTCAGCATTGTACCCATGGCCGTATCACCATCAATATTTGCGTTCTCTCGCTTGATATCTTCATCCATGGCACTGGAATAGGTCAGCTTGGAATAAATATCCATCAGATCGGATTCCGTCTGACGGATCTTCGTGTGCTCAGCACGATAGAGAATGTATGCCTTGGCAGTCTTCGCATAATCAAAACGGATCAACGTCTCCTCCACAACATCCTGTACATGCTCAACTGTGACAACTTCATCCGGGTTCAGCTGACTGCACACTTTCTGTGTCAGGTAAGACAGATCAGCCGGTTCCATCACCTCATCTTCAACTGCCATATTGGCTCTGCTGATAGCATTCAGAATCTTCACTGAATCAAACGCCACCATCTGGCCATTTCTTTTTTGTATCTTCTCTATCATCCGTTTACGCTCCCTCTATAGTCTATTTGCTATAAGCTATAAGCCCTCAATCGCACATGTTCTGCGCTGTTTTCCGGTCCTAAGACTTTATTTTGAATTTGTTTTATGTTCGTATATATGGTGCTTATCAATCTCACACGATACAACATTTAGTATTATATTGTGATTTCAATAGAATGTCAATGCTATTGACAGTGTTTTATAATTTCATACTTCATACTGTATACAGTTGTTCCTGTTCCACTTACCGATTCAGTATCTCCCATATATCCGACGGCTGATCTGCAATCGCTACAGGATCGTATGATGCCAGTAATTCACGCTCTCTGAATCCCCAGCTCACCAGTATACAGTCCATTCCTGCATTGCGGGCTGTCGCAGCATCCACCTCAGAATCTCCGATGTACACAGCATGTTCAACGGTGGAACCCAGACGCTCCAAGGCTGTAAAAACTGTGTCCGGCGCAGGTTTCTTCCTGATCCCGGCAGCCTCATTCTCACCAATAGATACCGGAAGCAGCTCTCCGAAATAACATCTGCTGAGCTGACATACGGCGTCATGAAACTTGTTGGACACAATGGCCATCTTGAAGTGTTCTGCCTGCAGCTGCTTCAAAAGTTCAGGTATTCCGTCATAGGCACGTGTTTTCACCTCTGAATGTGCGGCATAGTAGGCTTTAAACCACTCATAGATTGCCTGAAAATCCTTTGCTTCCTTTCCTTCCGGCACTGCCCGGTCCATCAGATTCAGCACGCCGTTGCCGACAAACTGACGTACTTCATCCAATGTCCGCTCCGGTCTTCCAAAATGCTTCAGCGCTGCATTGACACCATCTGCCAGATCCTCCAGTGTATTTAACAGTGTTCCATCCAGGTCAAAAATAACCGTATCATATCGTCTGCTCATTTTTACCTCCGTTGTGCCGAAAAATTTCCGTAATGCCTATTATACACCTTTTTATTTTCCCTGCACAGTATTTTTTGCTCAATACTTTGCCATTTACTGGTAGAACCAGTTTGTTTCTTTTATACACATTTCTTTTCAAAATGTCGTTTTTATTGGTCATCCTTTTTCCGAATCTCTTTTCTTATCTGATCCTTTGCCAATATGCCTCTTGATTTTTGAAAAAAACGCTGTATAGTAGTATCCATGATATAGATTAATACATTTTAATAGGAAGAAAGAGGCGATTTAAATGACTGACAGAAAACATATAGATCCTACAATTTATACCACACGTCCTACGGATGAGCGTCTCGAGAAAGAAAATCGCGTTTACGATCTTCTTGAAGAATTGAGCATACCTTTTGTCCGCATTGACCACGACGCTATGAACACCATTGATGAATGCCAGGATGTTGACAAGTTTCTGGGTGTCGAGATTTGTAAGAACCTGTTCCTCTGTAATTCACAGAAGACGAAGTTCTACCTTCTGATGATGCCGGGACACAAGAAATTCGTCACACGGGATTTCTGCAAACAGATCAATTCATCCAGATTATCCTTTGCTCCGCCGGAATATATGGAAGCCTATCTTGATCTGACCCCGGGCTCTGCAAGTATTCTCGGACTGATGAATGATCACGAGCACCATGTTCAACTTGTCATGGATCAGGAAGTTGTCGATCAGCCATTGATCGGATGCCACCCATGCATCAACACTTCCAGCCTCACATTGGCCACCAACGACGTTCTGAACAAGTTTCTGCCATATACGAACCACGACGTTCTTTACGTCAATCTCTAAGTATATTGTTTATGCGCACTGCATAATTCTGATGTATATGTCAAAAGACTGCCGATATGATGAACCATCTGCATCATCATATGGACAGTCTTTTCTTTAAAGCAATCTTCATTCCCTGTGCCGCTACATCTGCTTGCGCACAATCTTGTACTCATCCCCCATCTGAAAATACGGGCAGTTATAGTAAGTATCCTGCATGAAATGGGCCATTTCATCCTCATCCAGATCCACTTCACAGGTATAGCACTCATAATCTTCATCATAGGTATAATTCATACATATATCGCAACTTGAGATTCTTTTCTTTTCTGTTTTCTTGTTCATCATCCATCTCCCTCAAAAATAATATTTACATTTGTGCTATTTTGGTGTAAACTAAATCCATTAATAACTATTACTTGTTTAAAAGAAGGTTTTTCCATGTGTCTATTATACCACGCATTCAGACAACGGAATATTTTTTATCACTATATTTATTGAAGGAAGATGGATTTTATTCATCTTCCTTTTTTGTTTTATCACAGCAAAGGAGTAACACAGCATGCAAAAGAACATCTCAAAAACCCTTCACAATTTTTTGATCATTTCCCTGGGCAATCTGATTTATACTGTCGCTGTTGCCTTTTTTATTCTTCCGAATAATCTGATCACCGGCGGCACAACAGGACTGGCGCTTTTCGGTCAATATATGTTCCATATACCGATCACAGCCTTTGTCTATGTCTTCAATATTGCCATGTTCCTTCTCGGTGCCTGGGTCCTCGGCAAAGCATTTGCCCTGACAACAATCCTCAGCACATTTGAGTATCCGTTTTTCTTAAGCATTCTGCAGCTGCTGTCCAGCCGTGTAGGCCCTCTGACAGATGACATGATGCTTGCCACCCTTTTTGCCGGTGCAGGTATCGGTATCGGACTCGGGCTTGTTATTCAGGCCGGTGCCTCCACAGGCGGTATGGATATTCCACCCCTTGTCATTGAGAAGAAGCTCGGTTTCCCGGTTTCCGTCAGTCTGTATTTATTTGATTTCTGCATACTCATCCTGCAGATTTTCATTTCGGACAGAGAACAAGTGCTCTACGGCATCCTTCTGGTTGTTCTTTACACCGTTATCCTGGATCGCCTGCTCATCAACGGCAAACGTCAGATTCAGCTGAAGATCATCAGTCCGGAGTATCAGCAAATTAACAAAAAAATCCAGACAGATCTGGATCGCGGAACAACCCTCCTTTCTATCGAAGGCGGTTATACCGGCCGGCCAACCTATGCTGTACTGACGGTTGTCTCCCCCCGTGAACTTTTTAAACTTCAGGAGCTGATCCGTGCCACTGACCCAAACGCCTTCATTACCATCAATGAAGTCCGTGAAGTTCGCGGCCGCGGTTTCTCCCTGCAGAAGGAATATCACTAATAAACAGGACATACTTCCAGATGTTCTAAATATACAAAAGGCATTTCCCCGATGAAGAGAAATGCCTTTTTGCTATTTGACACCGGTACGTGTGCCCGCTTTGAGTGCACCTTTATCGCATCGGTTACCCCATGAATCGATCAGCATGTCATCTCTGTATACACAGATGATCTCGCAATTATTCGGACAGCGTCCGCAGTTAATCTCTCTTGTCTTAAATACCATATCTTCAACAGAGAAATCAAAGACTTTCTTCTTATTGCCCTTTCCTGCCAGAATCGCAATACCGAGGGCACCCATGAGATGTCCGTTCTCATCCACGATGATATCGCAGCCCAGCGCCTTCTTAAAAGCCTCCACAACACCGATATTCTTGCTCACACCGCCCTGGAATACAACCGGTGAAACAATCTTCTTGCCTTTACCCACATTGTTCAGATAGTTGTTGACAACAGAACGGCAGAGACCGGCAATAATATCCTCTTTGGTATGGCCCATTTGGATCTTATGCACCAGATCCGATTCCGCAAAAACCGTACATCTTGCCGCCAACTGCGTAGGGTGTTTGGATGTCAGAGCGATCTTGCCGAAATCTTCGACTTCCACGCCCAGACGCTTTGCCTGGCTTGAAAGGAAAGAACCTGTTCCGGCTGCACACAACGTATTCATCGCATAATCCACAGCAACGCCGTTTTCCACAAGGATAATCTTGGAATCCTGTCCGCCGATCTCAAGAATCGTCCGTACATCCGGATAAAGTGTAGTTGTTCCCACTGCATGGGCCGTGATCTCATTCTTCACCATGGTTGCGCCCAGCATGGCACCTACCAGCTTTCTGGCACTGCCTGTCGTACCTGTTGCCACGATCTGATATTTCTCTTTGTCAAACTGCTTCTCCAGAAGCTCGATCAGTTTTCTCGCTGCGCCCATCGGATCGCCTTCTGTCCAGATATATTCACTGGCCAGAATCTTGTAATTTTTATCTATAATAACACCTTTGGTCGAAATCGAACCTATATCAACACCAAGATATGCCTCTTCCATTTAGACAACCTTCTTTCTCATACTTATCATGTCGTAAAATGCTTCCACACGGGTCTCAAGTCCCGTATCACTTGTCTGTGAATCGTAAGTCAGGTATAATACCGGTATCTTATAATCCGCACTGATATTCTGAAGAATCGGCATAACGTCAATCTCCGGTGTACAACCTGCAGACTTCACATGAATGATACCATCAAAGCCATTGACCGCATAATTCTTCGCACACCAGATATTGGCTGTGGATGTCGGTCCCATCTCATACTGACAATATTCGGCAATCTGAACGCCAAGATTCTTCTGTCCCTTATAGTGCAGATTTCGATTGGTAATATTCATCCAGCGATGCACTTCCACACCCATATCCGCCAGCTTCTGTTCAAGATCCAGATTGGAGAAAGGATCCATGATGGTAAAATATTCTCCGACGATACCCACTCTTAAAGGCTGCTCCGGCTTGTCCATCGGAATACGGTTAAATTCACGTTTTGCTTCGCGATAGCCTTCCTCCACATCCTTCTTGGACTTCGCCATATTCATCGCCAGATAAAATCTGTCCAACGCTTTCTTATAGTCACCTTTGTTGAGTTCAAAACCGCAATTTCTGTAGTATTCTGCCTCAATCTCATCGATATATTCCACCATCTTCAGACCCTCTGCAGCGGCCAGTGTAAACTTTGCCAGACTCATCTTCGGATTGATCCGGCGCAGCGCCTTCAGATAATCTCTGTTCTTGCCCGTTGTATATTCTGCCAGATTGATCATCTCAAAATTATAGCCGAGATCACGGATAATCTGTTCCTGAAGTTCGCCGTAATAACCCAGGCGGCATAATCCCATGGTCATAACCAGGGTATCTGCACCTGCTTCCAGTGCATCGATCATACTTCCTAATGTGCTTTTAAAAGGTGCACAGACATAATCCGGGCTGTATCTCGAACCAATCTCCAGTGTCCGCCTTGTCATCTTCGGCGGCATGATAAACTGCGCGTCCAGACCGCATTCCACAAAGTAGCGAACCACACTGTTGTAATTAGCTACCATTGGAAATGACACCTTCTTTTTTCCTATGTCCATTACAGTACCCCCTTCTTCAGCTTCAGGATATCCGTGAAGCTCTCAAGTCTCGTCTCCAGTCCGGCGGTACCATCCTGATTGTCCAAAACAATATTCAGAATCGGAAGTCCGGTGAACTTACGAATGATCATCTCATTCACCATAGAATCCGGTCCGCACGGAAATGCGCTGAGAAGAATCAGACCATCCACCTTGTCACGATGCATCTGGATACTGCCCACCAGTTCACGGCTCAGCTCCCACTTCAGCGTCTTTGATACCTTCGCACTCTGCTTCAGTGCTTCCTTACGATCTACAACATCTGCGCGGATCGGCGTCACTTCCATACCCTTCAGGTAATCAATAACAGGCTGTCCGATGTAAGCATCGCCTAACACATAGCTGTGGGCAACGATCAATACCTTAATACCCTGTGACTTATACAAAGTTTCCTCTTCGTGAACCTTCTTCTTCCAGTCTTCACTTTCGTTCCTCTTCGCCCTCTTATAAGCCTTCTGTGCCGTCTTCCTATCATAGCCGAGGGCTGTTCCGAGATCCACAAAAGCCTTCTCTTCATCAATCTTCTGAAGGGCATCTACATTGTAGGCAACAAACTTCTGATCCGTATTACGGAACACATTACAGACAACGTCATATAGTGATTCAAACTTCGTACACATATTCCGGTGCAGACCGAAATTGCTGATTCTCGGAACAAGAATATAATCACACTTTCCGATCAACGACTGAATATGGCCCAGATAAATCTTGGTGGAAAGACAGGCTTCATCAATTGCCAGTGCTGAGCCCGCTTCAATCATCGCTTTATTGGTAGGCTTGCTGACAATACCCTTCATACCCAACGCTGAAAAAAATGACTTCCACAACACTTCATAACGATCATACAGCATCGCCCTTGGCAGTCCGATCACAGGTGCCTTCACACTGATGGCTGCCGTACTGTTTCTTTCCTTCATCTCTATATCCTTTCTGTGTATGCACATCTAAAATTCATTTCACTTTTTCTTTGCGTCAGCGGCCTTTTCCGCCTCCTGCACACTATATTATCATTTTAATGAAACGTAATGTCAACATACGATTTTCACCATTTGTCGCATACATTTTACTGACATTTTCCGACTGTTTTTTCTTATGATTTTTCCTTGAAAAATATCTGTTTTCATAAATTCAGAGCACAGAAAAGCTGATGCCTTATTCTCTGTGCATCAGCTTCTCTTATTGCTTATCAATACGCTTTGTGTCCTATGTATCATCCCGGCAAAGCCCGTCCGATATTACTTTGCAGCGGCCGTTCTCTTCTTCAATTCATGTGGATAATAATGTTCTTTGTCAGGCATAATCACTGTACCCACGCCGATAATACTGAAAATCTCCACCAACAGCGCATGGGCCATCTTTGATCCCAGAATATGCACCCTCGGCACCCCCTGCTCAATCATCTGAAGGGCATAGGTCACTTTCTGAAGCAGTCTGCCCTCAAACTTTCCTGCTACATACATCTTGACCACCTCATCACGGGTCATCTGTGAAATAATATGGCCTTCATCATCTCTGATGCCGTCTTCTTTGCCCAGGAAAAGCACCTTCTCTGCACCGGTTGACACGGCAATTTCCTTCGCAGCCTCTTCCGGCAGAATCGGTGTGTCCTCATTGTCAATATCATTCGGTGTAATAACCGGAATATAATCATTGTCCAGTGTCATATGAATAGTCTGCAGATCGATACCGCAGATACCCACTGCCTTTACCCCGCAGAATTCAATCATCTTGGCAATACGTTTGTTCTCACGGAATTTGTCATGTCCCATCTTGGTATCGTGAACAACAATCGGACGCATACCGATGGATTTCATCAACGCAATGTCACGCATAACTTCCTGTTCTTCCTCATCGGTCAGGATATTGCTGCATCCGAAACTGATAATAATAATCTTCTGGTTAAAATCTCTGATATATGGCAGAGAATCTACTAGAATCTGTGCCTTATCTTCTATTTCATGGTATAAATTATGATCCATTTCTTATCCTCTTTTCATACTTACGGATTCTATGGGCGAATGTTCGCATTAATCTGCTGTGCCTCATTCTCCCTGTCCTGTCCACCAATGCATTCCGGCCGCAGAACATACATTATCATTATACCCATATTTTGTATAAAATTGCAATACAAATACATACCCCTTCCCAAAATTCTGTGGTACAATGTTACTGTTCAGCGCCGGTCATCACCGTTCTGAACTATCCTATTAAAATGATCCAGGAGGATTCCCATGAATATATATGAAGTACAACCGATTTTTAGCCATCCGACACATCCTTTTGAGCTGACCATCGATGCGCCAGGTTCCAAAAGCATTACCAACCGCGCTCTGATGCTGGCTGCCCTTGCCAATGGTGAAACGCTGCTGAAAGGCGCCCTGTTCAGTGACGATTCCAGGCACTTCCTGCAGTGTTTAAAGGATCTTGGTTTTGATGTCGTGGTTGATGAACCGGCCCATACCGTTCGCGTCACAGGTTTTGGCGGCCGCATCCCGAAAGAAACAGCCGCTATCAATGTTGGAAGTGCCGGAACCGCTGCCCGTTTCCTGACAGCCATGCTGGGCTGTGCCAAAGGTGTCTGGCATCTGGATGCTTCCGAACAGATGAAGAAGCGTCCCATGGCTGCCCTTTTAAACACTTTAACAGATCTGGGCTGCCGCATTGACTGCCATGAAAAGGAAGGCTATTTTCCTTTTACCATCTATTCAGAAGGTATCACCGCTTCAGAGGCCACTGTAGATATCGGCGACAGCAGTCAGTTCTTAAGTGCCCTTCTCATGGCCGCTGTGATGATGGATCATGATTTTGCCATTCATATCACCGGCAATCATGGTTTTTCCTATATTCATATGACCACCGCCATGATGCGTCAGTTTGGCGTCGAAATTTCTGTTTCTGACGATCAGACATGGCGAATCCCGGGAAATGCCGCTTATCAGTCACAGGATTATCAGATTGAACCGGATGTATCAGCTGCCGCCTATTTCTACGGCATGGCTGTCCTCTCCGGCGGCAATGTCCTTGTCCGACACGTTCACTTTGATTCCCTGCAGGGAGATGTGGCACTGCTTCGCACCTTCGAGAAAATGGGCTGCAGTGCTGAGGATACACCGGAAGGTATCCGTCTGACCGGTCCTGCACAAGGCAGACTCCACGGCATCGATATCGATATGAGCAGCTTTTCCGACCAGGCTTTGACCATGGCTGCTATTGCGCCATTTGCCGACAGTCCGACTTTTATCCGCGGCATCGGCCATATCCGTCTTCAGGAAAGTGACCGCATGGCTGCGATCGTGGAAAATCTTTCCCGTATGGGTATCCATGCAGCAATTCAAGGCAATGATATCTATATTGAACCCGGCACCCCGCATGCGGCCACCATTGAAACCTATGACGACCACCGTGTGGCCATGGCCTTCTCACTGACGGGACTTCGCACACCGGGTATCATCATTAGTAACCCGCTTTGCTGCCGGAAAACATTTGAAAATTATTTTGACGTACTGGATGCGATCTGTCGAAACTATCTGAAATAATTTTTGCACACATTTATCATCCAACCAAAAAGGAAGCGACCAAAATCCGCAGATTCTGATCGCTTCCTTTTATTTACTTTGACATATTTACTTCGACATAAGACAGATTCACCATACAAAATTGATTTCAAGCCGAAAGACAAACCATTGGCTGGTATGCCGGGCTCTAAACACTTTATTCTACTGTAACAACTTTTGCCAGGTTTCTTGGCTTATCAACATCCAGACCTCTGTCCATGGATACATAATATGCCAGCAGCTGCAATGCTGCCGAGGCAGGGAATGCCATTGCCACATCATCCATGGCAGGAAGCGTGAACACATGTGTATAATCTGCATCTGCCAGATCAATGCAGTCCTTAACCAGTACCACAACACTTGCACCGCGGGACTGAACCTCTCTGATGTTAGAAAGCTCCTTATCGCGGACACGTTCCTGTGTTACAAGGGCAACAACCGGTGTCTTCTCTGTAATCAGTGCAATTGTACCATGCTTTAATTCGCCGGATGCATAAGCTTCTGTATGAATATAAGAAACCTCCTTCAGCTTCAGTGCGCCTTCAAGAAGGATGGCATAATCAAGACCACGACCCAGCATGAAAGCATCTTTGGCTTCCAGAAGGCCTCTGGCAATGTGATGCATCTCTTCTTTTCTGTCCAGTACCTGCTGAATGGCATCCGGAGCCTGCATCAATGCATCAACAAAAGCTTTTTCCTGTTCTTCATTGAATGCACCTCGCACAACAGCCATACGGCCGATTAAGGCAAATAAAGCTGCCATCTGTGTTGTATAAGCCTTTGTACTTGCAACAGCAATCTCAGGACCTGCATAAGTGTACATGACATAATCACTTTCACGGGCGATAGAAGAACCCTTTACATTGATCACTGCAATACTCTTCGCACCCTGGCTTCTTGCATACTTCAGCGCTTCCAGTGTGTCAATGGTTTCACCAGACTGGGAAATTGCCAGAACCAGTGTCTTGTCATCAATGACAGGATCCATATACATAAACTCAGATGCGTATTCCACATCCATATGCATACGAAGGATTGAACGTATCAGAGACTGTGCAACCAGACCTGCATGCATTGCTGTACCGCATGCTACCACGCAGACACGTTCACAGTTCTTCAGAACATCATCCGGCACACCGTCTGCTTCCAGAGAAATGCGTCCATCCACATATCTAGGTGCCAGTGTTGCCTTGATCGCTTCCGGCTGTTCCATGATTTCTTTCTCCATATAGAATGGATAGTTGCCTTTGCCTGCTCTTGTTGTATCCCAGTCAATATCCAGGAATTCTGCCTCGCAAAGTTCATTCTTCATATTATAAACACGGATGTCATCTGTATGCAGTTCAACGACGTGATATTCAGGAACTACCATATAGCTTGTTGCCTGACCGCCAAGAGCAGCCACATCAGATGCCAGCATGGTACCGTCTTCACGATAAGCGGCAACAATTGGGCTGACATTACGGATAGCAAAAATCACATCCGGGATATCATCAAAAATAACCACAAGGGCAAAAGTACCTTTCAGGCATTTCACTGTCTGGAAAAGTGCTTCGTGCGGATCACCTGTATAAAAACGGTTCAATACCGCAGCAACAACTTCACTGTCTGTATCAGAAATCAGTTCATCCGCCAGGCCAAAATGATCCTTCAGCTCTTCATAATTCTCAATAATACCATTGTGAACCAATGTGACACGTCCTGCACGATGCGGATGTGCATTCACATCGCTGACACCGCCATGGGTTGCCCAACGTGTATGACCAATACCGCAAATACCATTCACCAGATTAGCCTTCCATACCTTTTCAAGGTCTGCTACTCTTCCGGCACACTTGCGGATCTGCACTTGGCCGTTTGTCTCATCAACAATTGCCATACCAGCACTGTCATAACCACGATACTCCAGCAGTTCCAATGCATCAAGAATCTGCTTTGCAACACTCTGTTTACCTGTATAACCTACTATTCCACACATAATTTTTCCTCACTATCTATATCTTTACGTATCGGACTGTCTGCACAGTTCCGATACTTCTTATAATCATTTCGTCATTTCATTCTTTAAAATATGGTAGCTGTTCAGAGCCAACCTCCAAAATGCTACG
>OLNL01002957.1_pt1 | contig 11986 bp, 8 predicted proteins | sample 1672181 | NCBI WGS metagenome assembly OLNL01 (sample SAMEA3136656, study PRJEB25190) | human gut metagenome | biome: human gut; feature: human-associated habitat; material: faeces | place: Austria | collected 2013
CCCGCATCCGAAAGGAACCTCATGGACTTCTATAACCTGCTCTACCGCGGATACACCGGCGAATATCAGCTGGTCAGCTCCTTGTATCGCAACGGGCTCGACGCCGTGCGGCCGCCTGCGGACATGGGAGTGGACGTCGTCTCGCTCAACCTGAAGGCGCAGCTTGAGAACCCGCAAGCAGCCCCCGAAACCTTCTTCTTCCAGGTGAAAACCGCCTCAACGCCCATCAACGACGCCTCCATGAGCAACGGGCTTCGTGCATTGACTACCGTGCAATTCAAGCTAAAGGAATCCGAGGTCGACCTGTTGGGCAAAAGTTCCGACCGTGCGCTTGTGTGCTACGTCTACAGCAACGACAACGACGCGCTCACCGACGCTACCGAAGCGCCCTTCCTGTATTTCTGGCTCGACGGCACACGCATCGAGAACATCCGCCGCGCGGGCGCTTTTTTCCAGCAGCCCGGCGAGGCGAAGCTGACGCTTTCCTGCCAGCTGCGCAAGCCCGCAAGCGAGGCCGGCCACTGGTACGCCGTGATCGTCGACAAGCACGGGCGACAGGTCGAAGAGGGCTACTTAGGCACCGTCGACGGCGACAACGAGCACACCCTCGCCTCCGACGGGGCCAACCACTACAGCATCAAGGGCTACCTTGATTTCGCACGTCGAATGCGTGAAAACCAGCAGCCCGGCGAAGCCTTCGGCGCATGCCAGGGCGGCGATGCAGCAGGCCCCGGCCCCGAAAACGCCCTTGGCGACCTTTGGCGTGCCGACGTCGAAGCCTCCTTCGGTCGGCCTTCGGCCTCTGCGGAACGAAAGGGCCCAGACGACGATTCCCCGTTCCGCTAACGCCTGCGCCATCCGGCCATCGCCTACGTATCCGAGGCCCACTGCCAACCAATCGCCCTTGGTACCCCTTCCCTCATAGTCGGTCACCGCTTGCAACCGGTATTTCCTGTTCTTTCCCTATACGTTCGCAAGCTCCCCTTCCGCCGATTGGGACATCCCGCTATACTAAATAAGTTACGCACGAAATAACCCACCGGCCTTGCCGCCGCGCATGCGCGCCCGCGCAAAGCCGGTTTTTGCGGAAAGGAACCCCATGCCAACGCTGGCAGAACACATCGCGTCGCGTCGCACGTTCGCAATCATCTCGCACCCCGACGCGGGCAAAACCACGCTGACGGAGAAGCTGCTGCTGTATTCAGGCAGCATCCAGACCGCCGGCTCGGTCAAGGGAAAGGCAAGCTCGAAGCATGCCGTTTCCGACTGGATGGACATCGAGAAGGAGCGCGGCATCTCCGTCACCTCCTCCGTGCTGCAGTTCGAGCACGACGGCTGCTGCGTCAACATTCTTGATACCCCCGGCCACCAGGACTTTTCCGAGGACACGTACCGCACGCTCATGGCCGCCGACGCCGCCGTCATGGTCATCGACGCCGCCAAGGGCGTCGAGGCGCAGACGAAGAAGCTGTTCAAGGTGTGCACGCTGCGCCACATCCCCATCTTCACGTTCGTGAACAAGATGGACCGCGAAAGCCGCGACCCGTTCGAGCTCATGGAGGAGATCGAAACGGTGCTCGGCATCGGCACCTACCCCATGAACTGGCCCATCGGCAACGGCCGCACGTTCCGCGGCGTGTTCGACCGCCAAACGCGCAACGTAATCGCCTTCGACGGCGAGGGCCGCGGCAATTCCGCCAAGAAGGTCGCCGAGATCGAGGCCGAGCTGGGCGACGCAGCCCTTGACGAGCTCATCGGCTCCGACAACCACCAGAACCTCATGGACGACATCGAGCTGCTCGACGGCGCCGCCGACGAGTTCGACCTGGACGCGGTGCGCGCAGGCAAGCTGTCGCCGGTGTTCTTCGGCTCGGCGCTCACCAACTTCGGCGTGGAGCCGTTCCTCAAGGAGTTCCTGCGCCTGGCTCCCGCGCCGCTGCCCTACACTGACACCATTTCGGGCGACCTAGTCGACCCGCAGCGCAAGGAATTCGCAGGCTTCGTGTTCAAGATCCAGGCGAACATGGACAAGAACCACCGCGACCGCATCGCGTTCGTGCGCATCTGCTCGGGCAAGTTCGAGCGCGGCATGGAGGCGTTCCATGTGCAGGGCGGCAAGAAGCTGAAGCTGGCAACGGGCACGTCGCTTATGGCCGACGACCGTGCAACGGTCGACGAGGCGTACGCCGGCGACATCGTGGGCCTGTTCGACCCCGGCATCTTCAGCATCGGCGACACGGTGTGCAAGGGAGAGCACGTGCAGTTCCCGCCCATCCCCACGTTCTCGCCGGAGCATTTCGCGCGCATCACGCAGGTGAACACGCTCAAGCGCAAGCAGTTCGTGAAGGGCATGCATGAGCTGGCCCAAGAAGGCGCCGTGCAGATCTTCCGCGAGCCCGGTTTCGGCATGGAAAGCGTCATCTGCGGCGTCGTCGGCGTGCTGCAGCTCGACGTGCTCGAAACGCGCCTGAAGAACGAATACGGCGTGGAAGTGCGTCGCCAGGGCATGCCTTACACCGACATCCGCTGGATCGCCAACGACCTCAACGAGCTGGACACCTCGCGCCTGAACATCACGCGCGACACCAAGCTGGTCGAGGACATGCGCGGCGGCAGGCTGCTGTTGTTCATGAACTCCTGGAATGTGAACTGGGCCATCGACCACAATCCCGACCTGAAGCTGTCCGAGGTCGGCAACGTTAACTTCTAAACAGGTCGAAAGCCGCAGGTCAAGCAGCAGGCGATAACGGCGAAGATACGATAACCGAAACATAAAGCCGAGGGCGAAGGCGTTTGCGAAGACAAGCGCGCAAAGCCCTCGGCACTTTTGTCTCAGCCGGTTTCGCCGCACGATGCCCGGTCCCCATGCCTGGGGGCACGGGGACATTGGAGGAGGTTTCAGGGGTCATTTCCCTCATAGCCCTTGCGCAGTTGGACGCGCCGTGCATACTGTTCAACTTGAACGGTTTCTACGATGATCTGCGCGCGCTTCTCAATCGAATGTGCGATATGGGGCTGTCCTCGCCGTGCAGGCAACGGGGCATCCATTTCGCGCATTCGCTTCAAGCGGTGGCCGACATCCTAGCTCCGTTGCACTAACCGTATCGTTTCTCCGAGTTGCCAGGAGCGTGAGCAATCATGGGCGTCCCCGACAAGCAGTACCCGCTGAACGTATACCGTCTCATCCTTATGACGGCGGCCGCGGTTTGGGGCCTGGGCTTCGTGATCGGTAAAAGCGCCATCGGCACCGTGGGCGCCACGTGGTTTACCGCCATCCGGTTCCTTGGAGCGGGCGTTGTGCTGGTCATCCTCTTGTTTCCCCACCTCAAGCGAAATTTCTGCCGCAAAACGTTGAAGGCGGGCATGATCATCGGCATGGCCACGTTCGTGGGCTTCTGGACGCAGTTTCTGGGCCTTGGCCTGACCACGCCATCGAAAAACGCCTTTTTGAGCGCGTGCTATTGCCTGACCGTGCCGTTTATCTGGTGGGCGGTCTCCCGTCGCCGTCCGCCTGCGAAAACCCTTATCGCGGCGGCCATCTGCACCGTCGGCATCGGGCTGGTGTCGCTAACCGAGGGCTTCTCCATCAGCTTGGGAGACGGCGTCAGCATCGTCTCTGCGTTTCTCTACGGCGGCGAGATCGTGATCATCGGCCTGGTCATGCGCGACAACGACGTCCTGACCATCACGGTCGTCCAGCAGTTCACCGCCGGCATCCTGGCCCTGCTGCTAGCCCTGGTCACGCAGCCTATGCCCACTATGGCGCAGGTTGTCACGCCCGAGTTCATCGGCGCCATGACCTACGTGGCCATGCTCTCGGCGGCCTTCGGCGCCGTGGCACAGAACATGGCACAGGCGCACCTGTCCCCCTCCGAGGCCGGTCTGCTCTGCTCGCTCGAAAGCGTGTTCTGCGCGCTGTTCAGCGTGGCGTTCTTCGGCGAGGTGCTCACGGCCCGCATGGCGGTGGGCTTCGCGTTCATCTTCGCCGCCATCGTGGCAACCCAGCTCGGCGACAAGGGCGGCAGCGCGGCCGCCGCCGGCTCCGCAGCCGACGGATCTGCAAGCGGCGAAAGCCCCGCATCGGGAAAGCCCGCCAAGCGAAACCGCGGTCGAATAGCCCGTTAAACTGCAGGTTCGGACATACTGGGGCTAGCTGGCGAAAGCAGTGAGACTGCTGCAATGCCCGCAGGTCAGTCCGCTCTTACCCAACCGATGACATTTCATCCCCGCGCCGCCGCCAAACGCGCCTACCCCACGCCCCCGACATGAAGTCCGCCGCGGGCAACACATTGTTTCCGGCTTGTTTCGCCGACTTCGGGGCTATAATGCCCAAGGAAGCAGCTACCTTTTATCCCAACGAACGTGCCGCGCGGCAAGCAGCTGCAATGCGCGCCGGCAACCATGCACCCAAGGAGAGAGAAGCATGACGAAGTTCAACCATGTCATCATCCGCCGCCCTGGTAAGTCGCTGTGCGACGGCATCACCAGCGCACCCGAGCTGGGCCAGCCCATCTACGAGCGCGCCATCGAGGAGCACTACGACTACGAGCATGCCCTCGAGCAGTGCGGCGTCGACGTCACGGTCCTGCCCGCTCTCGAGCAGTTCCCCGACAGCTGCTTCGTCGAGGACCCGGCCGTCATCACCCGCTGCGGCGCCATCATCACCAACCCCGGCGCTGCCAGCCGCAACGGTGAGAAGGACGAGATCGAGCCCGTGGTCCGTCGCTTCTTCGACGACGAGCACGTCAAGCACATCGTCGCTCCCGGCACCCTTGACGGCGGCGACGTCATGATGGTGGGCGACCACTTCTACGTGGGCCGCTCCGCCCGCACCAACGAAGAGGGCATCCGCCAGTTCTGCGAGATCTTGGCCGATTGGGGCCTGGAGGGCTCCGAGGTCCCGCTGGAGGAGGTCCTGCACCTCAAGACCGGCGTGAACTACATTGAGGACAACAACATGCTGGTGTCCGGCGAGTTCATCGACAAGCCCGACTTCGCCAAGTACAACAAGGTAATCGTGCCCGAGGACGAGGCCTACGGCGCGAACTGCATCTGGGTCAACGGCACCGTCATTGTGGCCGAGGGCTACCCCACCGTGCTCAAGGCCGTCCAGGACCTGGGCTACAAGACCCTGGTGGTGGACACCTCCGAGTACCGCAAGATCGATGGCGGCCTGTCCTGCCTCAGCCTGCGCTTCTAGCACACGCTTAAAACGCACGGTCCCGCAAAACCCAAGCGCTTTGAGGGACCGTCAACGGGAAAGGCCCGCTGGCGCTCGGGAAACCCAATGAGCCTGCGGGCCTTTCCCTGTTCATGAAACCGAACAAGCCCGCAAGCCCTTCCGGGCTTGGGAAACCGCACCGCACAACAAGAAGAGCCCGATTCCGCATAAGGAATCGGGCTCTTCGCTTTCAAGGGCGCGGACCATCCGCGAACCTCGCTCTATTCGGAACTCCGTCGCAACGCGTCCCACCCGCTAGGGCTTGACCCTAACCCGCAATCGCGTGCAGCTGCACGCCCTTCGCCTCCGGCGTGGGCACGTGGTAGGTGTTGCTCAGGCGCATGCCGTTTTCCGCATAGCGGGCCACCGAGATGATGAAGCCCTCTTTGCGCAGGCGCAGGATGGCGCGGTCGACGGTCTTCAGGCTGACCTGCAGCGTTTCGGCGATGTCGCGTTTGGACTCGGAGCAGCCTGCAGCGCCGTAAGAGGCGATAAAGCCCAGGATGAGCAGCTGCGAGTTCGTCAGCGTGCGCTCGCCGTCCGCCAGCGTGATGTCGTCGTCGATTTCGATCACGGTCTCAGCAGTCATCTCAGTCATCATGGTTCTTCTCCATCGGTCTTTGTTCCAATGCTTATGACACCCCCGCTCGCCGACAACGCACGGCGAGCAAAACCTGCAAGCTGAACTGGAGAATAAAAAAAGCAGCCAGCTGCAGTGGTTCCCCGTATGGGAAACCGTGCAGCTGGCTGCCATTTCAGGCCCTATAGCTTTGCGTCATCACCTTTCGATGATTTTGCCGACATGCAAAATAGCACGCGAAAAAACGTATGTCAACACCTTGTCGGCCCCTCCCCTTGACAGGCCCCCGACCATCGCGGACCGCGGCCTTGCCGAATCGGAAAAAGGCAGGCGAAGGGGTCTCCCGGCAACCCCTTTCAGCCGGGTCCGCACCCCCCAAGCGATCAAGGAAATCGGGCAGCGTACCTGCGCAAATCGACGCAAGGGGCGCTGCATCCGAAACCCGAGGCGCCAGCATCTGCGCAAATCCCCTGCCGCATCAAAACCATCCGCTCCGCCGCCCTGCAGCAGACCGGAACCGCATCCTTTCGCCCTTCGCTTCCCTGCTCCAACCCACCCGACATCCCCACACTTCGCAAGTATTGTGGGGCGGCATTCCCATCTAAGTGCGAATAACTGTATTAAGACTTCATTAATTTCCGCCAATGCGGTGTTTATGCAGCTTGATAGGTTGTATGTTGCGCTAACCTATTTGCTTAGCATTTGGTAGGCGTTCGGCCACCTGTGGGCGGTTGCACCAAGGATCGCGCAGCCGTCTTTCAAGAACACGTTCGCATGAGTAGGAGTCATATATGAGAGCTATACGCGTCAGCGACATCACGATGAGGGAGGCAGCTGCCTCCAAGGCGCTTTCCCTATCCTTTAAGGAAAAGCTGGAAATCGTGAAGATCCTAGACCGTATAGGCGTTGGCTCCATCGAGGTCGAGGGCATCGAGTCCTCCAAGGTTGACAGCTTGCGCATCAAATCGATCGCCTCGCTGGTGAAAAACAGCACGCTCGCCGTGCCGGTCAAGATGGATGCCGACAGCATCCAGGCCGTTTGGAGCGCCGCGAAGGGCGCGAAGAGCGTCCGTCTGCAGGTGGAAGCGGCCGTGAGCCCCTCCTGCATGGAGTACATCCAGCGCAAGAAGGCCGATGCGTTGATCGCCGACGCCGCCGAAGCGGTGGCGAGGTGCGCCCAGCTCACCGACGACGTCGAGTTCGTCGCCATTGACGCCACCCGCACCGACGTTGCCTACCTGGCCCGCATCATCGATGCCGTGGTTGCCGCCGGCGCCAAGACCGTCACCGTGTGCGACGCCGCCGGCTCCATGCTCCCCGAGGAGTTCGCCCAGTTCATCGCCGACCTGTACCAGGCCGCGCCCCAGCTCAAGGACATCGACCTGGGCATCTCGTGCTGCAACAACCTCAACATGGCCGACGCCTGCGCCGTGGCCGGCGTCATGGCGGGCGCGACGCTGGTCAAGGCCACGTCCTATCCCATGGGCGTCGTCGCGCTCGACAACGTGGCCCGCATCCTTGCCGCCAAGGCCGACCTCCTAGACGCCCAGTGCAAGGTGCGCGTGACCGAGCTTAAACGCGCAATGGGCCAGATCGCCCGCCTGTGCTGCGATGATCGCTCCAAGGCGTCCCTGTTCACCGGCGCCGTCTCCGAGGCCGTCGAGGGCGTGGTGCTCACCGCCGGCGACGACCAGGCCACCGTCATGCAGTACGTCGAGCGACTTGGCTACAGCCTTTCCGAAGAGGACGCCGAGGCCGTGTTCGAGGCCTTCAAGAAGATCGCCGCCAGCAAGGAGCGCGTGAGCGCCACCGAGTTGGACGCCATCGTCGCCTCCGCCGCGCTGCAGGTACCCCCCACCTACACGCTGGAGGGCTACGTCATCAACTCCGGCCTAAGCTTCAAGGCAACCTCGCACATCTCGCTGCGCAAGAACGGCGAGCTGATCGAGGCCGTGTCCTTGGGCGACGGCCCCATCGATTCCTCGTTCAAATCCATCGAATCGGTGGTCGGCAAGCACTACGAGCTTGACGACTTCAGCATCCAGGCCGTCACCGAGGGTCGCGAGGCCATGGGCGAGTCGGTCGTGAAGCTGATCGCCGACGGCAAGGTGTATTCCGGCCGCGGCATCTCCACCGACATCGTCGAGTCCAGCATCCGCGCGTACATCAACGCGCTCAACAAGATCGCCTACGAGGAGCAGAACTAATGAAGCTTTCCTTTTCCACCCGTGGCTGGGCCGACCGCTCCTGGGACGAGCTGGTAGGCACCGCCCTTGAAATGGATTTCTCGGGCATCGAGATCCATAACCCCATTACCAATACCGCGTTCACCGGCAAGGGCGGCCCGCTTGACCGTTACAATACCCAGGCAACCGCCCGCGCCCTGCGCGACAAGGGCCTTTCCATGCCCGTATTCGACTCCTCGGTCGACATCTCGGCAGGCGAAGAGCAAATCCAGGACGCCAAGGACCTCATCGACCTTGCGCAGGCGGCAAGCGTGGACATGGTGTGCGTGGTCGTGCAGCACGACGACGAGGACGCCATCCACGCTGCGCTCTCCCAGCTGGTCCCCTACGCCGAGGAGCACGGCGTGGTGCTGCTGATCGAATCCAGCGGCATCTTCTCCAGCACCTCGCGTCTGACCGGCATCATGGACCGCTACGCCAGCGACTACCTGGGCGCCCTGTGGGATGTCCATAACGTCTACCGCGTGGGCGGCGAAAGCCCCGCGACCACCATCAAGAACTTGGGCGCCTACGTCAAGCACGTGCACATGCGCGACTCCGACGACGACGGTACCTTCAACCTGGTGCGCGAAGGCACCCTTCCCATCGACGAGGTGGTGCGCGCGCTGTCCTCCATCGACTACGACGGCTTCGTTTCGCTGGAATGGATGCCCGAGTGGATGAGCGACCTCACCGACATGGAGGTCATCTTCCCCCACTACGTCAATTACATGGAGCAGTTCGAGGACACCCGCGGCAAGCGCCGCACGCTCTACCTCAACCACGACGGCACCGGCGAGTACGTGTGGAAGAAAGACGAGCTCATCGACTTGACCTTCCCGCAGGTGCTCGACAAGATGGTCGAGTGCTTCCCCGACCAGTACTGCTTCAAGTACACCACGCTCGACTACACGCGCACCTACGAGGAGTTCCGCGACGATGTGGACACGTTCGCACGCGCGCTTGTGTCGATGGGCGTCAAGCCCGGCAGCAAGGTTGCCGTGTGGGCCACCAACGTGCCCGCGTGGTACATCGCCTTCTGGGCAACCACCAAGATCGGCGCCGTGTTGGTTACGGTGAACACCGCCTACAAGATCCACGAGGCCGAGTACCTGCTGCGCCAGTCCGACACGCATACGCTGGTCATGATCGACAGCGCGCTGGACTCCAACTATGCCCAGATCATCAACCAGCTGTGCCCCGAGATCGCCGAAACCAAGCCCGGCGAGCAGCTGCACTGCAAGCGCCTGCCGTTTTTGCGCAACGTCATCACCGTCGGCTTTGAGATGCCCGGCTGCCTGACCTTCGAGCAGGCCATGGAGCGCTCCGAGCTGGTGCCGCTTGAGAAGATCCAGCGCATGGCCGCAGACGTCCGCCCCGACGACGTGTGCAACATGCAGTACACCTCGGGCACCACGGGCTTCCCGAAGGGCGTCATGCTCACGCATCGCAACGTGGTCAACGACGGCAAGTGCATCGGCGACCGCATGGGCCTGTCCACGGCTGACCGCTTCATGATCCATGTGCCCATGTTCCACTGCTTCGGCATGACGCTGTCCATGACGTCGTCCATGACCCACGGCGCCACCATGTGCCCCATGCCCTACTTCAGCGCCATGGCCTCGCTGCACTGCATCACGCAGGAGAAGATCACCGCGTTCAACGGCGTGCCCACCATGTTCATCGCCATGTTCAACCATGCCGATTACCGCAAGACCGACTTCAGCCACATGCGCACCGGCATCATGGCCGGTGCCGGCTGCCCGCCCGAGCTCATGAAGCGCGCCGCGCAGCCCGACGAGATGAACATGACCGGCATCGTGTCGGTGTACGGCCAGACCGAATCGGCCCCGGGCTCCACCATGAGCGCCTGGACCGACCCGCTTGACATGCGCACCGAGACCGTCGGCTACGCGTTCCCGCACGTGCAGTGCAAGATCATCGACCCGGAAACCGGCGAGGAGCTGCCCAACGGCCAGATCGGCGAGTTCTGCTCGCGCGGCTACAACATCATGAAGGGCTACTACAAGATGCCCGACGCCACCTTCAAGACGGTGGACGAGAACGGCTGGCTGCACTCCGGCGACCTGCTCATGCGCGATGACCGTGGCTGCTTCGTGGCCACCGGCCGTCTGAAGGACATGATCATCCGCGGCGGCGAGAACGTTTACCCGAAGGAAATCGAGGACTTCGTCATCACGCACCCCAAGGTCAGCGACTGCCAGGTCATCGGCGTGCCTGACGTGAAGTACGGCGAGGAGGCCATGGCCTGCATCATCCTCAAGGACGGCGAGACCATGACCGAGCCCGAGATCCGCGAGGTCATGAAGAGCAACATCGCGCGTCACAAGGTCCCCCGCTACATCAAGTTCGTGGAATCCTACCCCATGAACGCCGCCGGCAAGATCCTCAAGTACAAGATGAGGGAAGCCGCCGTCGAGGAGCTGGGGCTTCAGGACCTGGTGAAGAAGTAGCAGCTTCCATACACCGATATTTCGCGGGGGCCGTTTTGCGCGCCCCCGCTCGCGTTTCCAAACCATCGTTGCGGAGAGGGGCTTCACAATGAGCAACTATGTAACCGTCGACGGCAACCAGGCTGCGGCCAACGTTGCCTACGACTTCACCGAGGTGGCGGCCATCTACCCCATCACGCCGTCCTCGCCCATGGCCGAGCACACCGACCGCTGGAGCGCTCAGGGCCGTCTGAACATGTTCGGCCAGCGCGTGCAGCTGACCGAGATGCAGTCCGAAGCCGGCGCCATCGCCGCCATCCACGGCGTGCTGCAGGCAGGCGGCCTTGGCACCAGCTTCACGTCCAGCCAGGGCCTGATGCTCATGGTGCCCGTGCTCTATCGCATCGCCGGCGAGCGCTTGCCAGGCGTGCTGCACGTGGCAAGCCGCACCGTGGGCACCCACGCCATGAGCATCTTCGGCGACCACTCCGACGTCATGGCGTGCCGCGACACCGGGTTCGCCCAGCTCAGCTCGGGAAGCGTCCAGGAGGCCGCCGACATGGCCGCCGTCGCCCACCTTGCCGCCGTGAAGGCCTCCATCCCGTTCATGCACTTCTTCGACGGCTTCCGCACCTCCCATGAGTTGTCGCGCATCGACATGCCCGACACCAAGGAGCTCACCGCGCTCATGGACGCCGAGGCGCTCGACCGCTTCCGTGCGCGCGCTTTGAACCCCGAGCATCCCATGCTGCGCGCCACCGTGCAGAACGGCGATACGTACTTCCAGCAGCGTGAGGCGAACAACACCGCATATGACCAGCTGGCCGACGTGGTCGAGGGCGTTATGGCCCAGGTGGCCGGCGTGACCGGCCGCAAGCATCATGTGTTCGACTACTACGGCGCCGCTGACGCCACCGATGTGGTGGTGGCCATGGGCAGCGTATCGGGAACCGCGCAGGAGGCGTGCGACTACCTGAACGCCCACGCGCAGGCCGATGGTTCGGGCAGGCGCTACGGCTATCTGCAGGTGCACCTGTACCGCCCGTTCTCGGCGAAGCACTTCTTGGGCGCGCTGCCTGAAACCGTGCAGCGCATCGCGGTGCTCGACCGCTGCAAGTGCATGGGCTCGGCAGGCGAGCCGCTGTACCTGGACGTTTCCAACGTCATCGCCAACAGCAGCCGCGCGGGCAAGGTGACGGTCATCGGCGGCCGCTACGGCCTTGCATCCAAGGACACCGACACCGCCCAGATCGTGGCCGTGTTCGACAACCTTGCTGCGCCCGAGCCCACGCGCAGCTTCACCATCGGCATCGACGATGACGTGACCTATCTGTCGCTTCCCGTGCGCCCGCTCGACGACTTCGAGGATGCCGATACCTACAGCTGCAAGTTCTGGGGCTTAGGCGGCGACGGCACCGTGGGCGCGAACCACAACACCATCCGCATCCTGGGCGACTGCGCCGATATGTTCGCACAGGCATACTTCGAGTACGACTCGAAGAAGTCC
>OLNL01002961.1_pt1 | contig 11977 bp, 7 predicted proteins | sample 1672181 | NCBI WGS metagenome assembly OLNL01 (sample SAMEA3136656, study PRJEB25190) | human gut metagenome | biome: human gut; feature: human-associated habitat; material: faeces | place: Austria | collected 2013
AATCCTGCGTTTTCAGTGTTGTAGTAATCAGGTTGCGGATGGGCGCATCGTCCTCCACAACCAGAATCAAGGGTTTATTCATGCAAAGAAACCTCCCCAAGGGGCAGTGTAAAAGTAAAGATACAGCCGTGCGGCTTGTTGTCGGACAGTGTAATGGTGCCACCGTGGGCTGCGATGATCGTGCGGCAAAGAGCCAATCCCAGCCCAAGGCTGCGGCGGCTGTCCGAGATTCGATTTTCCCCGGTGAAGAACATCTCAAACACTTTTTCTTTTGCTCCATCCGGGATGCCGGAGCCGTCATCGCTCACCTGAATTACGGCAGTTTCTCCCTGCGCCGCAGCGGAAAGGATGATATGCGACCCTGCGGGCGTGTATTTGATGGCATTATCCATCAGATTGATTAGGACCTGTACAATCAGCTTGGCATCCATGCGCGCCAGCAGCAGATCATCGTCCATCTGAACAGTAATCGTGTGCTGCCCACTGTGCCGGTTGGTATGGCGCAGAGCTTCTTCAAACACTTCACTTACTAACTCTGTAGAGATGGACAGATTCATCCGTCCATCCTCAATGCGGGAGATGGAAAGAATGTTCTCCACCAGATTGATCAGCCACATAGAGTCGTCGTAGATGTCCAGAAATGTTTGCTTGCGGGTGGGGTTGTCCATCTTCTCATAGTTGCTGATAAGGTTGGAGGCATTGCCGGATATGGATGTCAGCGGGGTACGCAGGTCGTGGGAAATCGTGCGCAGCATATCGGCGCGCAGCTGTTCATTCTTGGCACGGACGGCAGCGCGCTCTTTCTCTTCGGCATTGCGGATGTTCTGAATCGCCAATGTGACCGTAATGATGGAAACGATCAGCATAATGGCAAAAGTGACAGGGTAGCCGCGCTCGTATGCGTGCAGTGTCAGGCGGGGCTCTGTAAAGCAAAAATTGAAAAGAAGCACGCTGGAAAACGAGCTTAAAAAGCCGCAGAAATAGCTTTTGGTAAAAAGCGAGGTCAGCAAAGCGCCTAAAATATAGACCGATATGATATTGCGGGTAAAAGAGAAATACCAGAAAATATTGCCGATGCCAGTTGCTGCGGCCAGAATCAGTACTGTGATCAAAAGATCCTTTGCCTGTCGGACGGCTTGCTCTTTCACTTTATCGGGAGATGGCTTTTTAATATTCACAGTAAATTCTCCCTTCTGGATGGTATCATATCATATTTTGGGCGATCTTACCAGCGCCGGAAGCCTTCACGCCGCTCAAATTGTGCGCGGCGAACGCTGCGCCAGAACGCATCGCATCGGGCACCGATAAGAACAAGAAAAAATCCTGCGGCTAAAAACAGTAAAATCAGCAGTACCGTTCTCAAATGAACCACTTTCCTTGCAAACGATCAGATATGAAAGCACCGGCTCAGGGCCTTGCCCTCGCCCAGCACCAGCAATGTGCCGTCTCCGGGCAGAACCGTATCCGAGTCAATGTTTACATCAGCAATTCCATTGCGCTTGATGCCCAGGATGTTGATGCTGTATTTCTTGCGGATATCGATGTCACCGACGGTCTTTCCGATCCATGTGGACGGCACAGATACTTCCAGAATGGCATGGTCGTGATCCAGTTCAATATAATCCAGCACATGGTCGGACCCGTAGCGGATCGCCGCCCATTTGGCCAGCTGCTTTTCCGGGTAAAGCACCTCATCCGCACCGTTGCGCAGCAGAAATTTAGCCTGCACATCCCGTTCCGCACGGGAAACGACCATTTTTGCTCCAAGCTCTTTCAGCAGGGAAGTGGTTTCCAGCGAGCTTTGAAAGTTTCCGCTGATTGCTACCATGCAGACATCAAAATTGCGGACGCCCAATGCCTCCAAGAATTCCGCGTTGGTGCTGTCACCGATTTGGGCGTTGGTCACGATGTTCAGCACGGCATTGACGCGCTCCTCATTTTCGTCCACCGCCATGACTTCATGGCCGAGTTTGTTCAGTTCTTCTGCGATATGGCGGCCAAATCGACCCAACCCAATCAGTAAAATAGATTTCATGGTATATACCTTTCTTTATCCCACGGTTATCCGTTCCTGTGGCAGCCGCGCTATGCTGCATTTGCTGCCGGAGAGTGCTGCGTAGATCATGGTCAGTCCGCCGACACGCCCGATGAACATCAAAAAGATTAAAATCCCCTGCGAGACGATTCCCAGATGCGGTGTCAATCCCAGAGACAGCCCTACGGTAGCAATGGCAGAGGTCGTTTCAAACAGGCATTCGGACAGCGGCAGCGTCTCCACCGTGCTGATGACAAACGCTCCCGTCATCGAAAGAGCGAGATACAGTGTAAAAATAGCTGCGGCATCATAGACCGCTTTTTCTTCCATCCGCCGCCCGAACATTTCGGGGCTTTTCTGCCTGCGGAATACAGCAACCGCATTGGCGACAAGCACTGCCGCCGTTGTTGTCTTGATACCGCCCGCAGTTGAACCCGGTGAGCCGCCGATGAACATCAGCAGAATGGTAAGGCCGCGCCCGCTGCTGGACAGTGACGTGTAGTCTGCCGTATTGAATCCCGCTGTTCGGGGCGTTACGGACTGGAACAGCGAGAGCAGCAGCCGCTCCCGCAGTGTGCCGCCTTTGAACTCAAAGCAGAAAAAGTATAGCGTTGGCAGTAAAATCAAGAGCGCTGTTGCCGTTAGAATAACTTTGCTTTGCAGCCGATAGCGATGAAAGTGAAGCCGATTGGTCCGCACGTCATCCCATGTCAGAAAGCCAATGCCGCCTACAACAATCAGGGCGGAAATCGTCAGGTTAATGGTCGGGTCTGCGCGATATGCGGTCAGCGAGACAAAAGGCGTGTCGGGGGTACCCATTAAATCAAAGCCCGCATTGCAGAAAGCGGAAACGGAATGGAAAACGGCTTTCCATATCCCGGAAGCACCGAAATCCCGGCAGAAAACCGGGAGCATACAAAGCGCGCCGATCCCCTCGATCACCAGGGATGTTCGGATCACAAAGCCTGTCAGCCGCACAATGCCGCCGACTTTTGGAGCAGATATGGCCTCCTGCATCCGCCCACGCTGTGACAGTGAAATGCGCCGACCGGATAAAAGCGAGAAAGACGCGCCAACTGTGATCACACCCAGGCCGCCGATTTGAATCAGCACCATGAGAACAGCCTGACCAAATGCCGACCAGTGAGAAGCCGTATCCCGCACAACCAGCCCTGTGACACAGACGGCGGAGGTTGCCGTAAACAGTGCCTCATGGAAAGGGGTAACCACACGCTCCTGCGCAGAAATCGGCAGCATCAGAAGTGCCGCCCCGATAAGAATAACCACTGCAAACAGCAGAATAATTGACTGAAAGTAATTGAGTTTACAGGCCAAATGCCGATGAGATGGCAAAAGAAATCACACTCCAGCATATTTTTTCACATATTACAGTATAGCGCCGCCCGTTTAAAGATGGTGTTAAACTTTTCTGCCGAAATATTAAGATTGCGTTAAGATGGCAGCGCTTGTCTGGTGCATGTTTCATGTTGGCAATTTGTGTTTTTCTATAAAGGCTGCAGGAATTATCGACAAGGACGGGGCTGCTGCATACTCTTTCAAAAAGAAAAGACCGGAGGTAAAGCCATAAAAGGCATTACAACTTCGGTCTTTTTCTTTAAGGCAATACCGCATAATGCAAACTAGCAGCAAACGTGCTATAATAGAACCTCATTGCAAAAACACATTGCAATGAGGTTTTCAAGTGCGCCTGAAGGGATTCGAACCCCCGGCACCTGGCGTCGGAGAACTACGACAGGATGGTATAGACTGGCGTTGGAACGCAAATTTTGTTAGTTCGGCACATTTACCGCCAAAACAAGAAAAAGCCTGTTGTTGGTCATCACAACAGGCTTTTCCGGTATTTTGAGGGGTCACTGCACCGTAGTGGTCAAACGGTGATCAAGAATCTTCCATGCGCAGCACGCAGCATTCCGAAAATATCTTGGAAAATTGGACGATTCGCTCGTAAAAGGTTGACGCAGCTGCGTTCGGGGGTATATCATACTTGTATAGATCCTTGCGCGGAGGGAGGAACGCACGGTGATCCGAATCGGCATTGTGGACGATGAAAAACAAGAAAGAGACCAACTGAAACAGGCACTGGCGCGGTTTGGCGCGGAGACCGGCACAGAACTGAACGTACAGGAGTTCGACTGTGCGGCAGTCTATCTGGCGGCGCAAGACCGTGATTTTGACATTTTATATCTGGACATTGATATGCCGCAGATGTCCGGCATGGAACTGGCCGAAAAAATCCGGGAGACAGATCAAGACGTCATCCTCATTTTTTGCACGAATTTGCAGCAATTCGCGCTGAACGGGTACAGTGTCGGCGCGCTGGGCTTTATTGTAAAGCCGATACAGTGGTACTCCTTCCATATGTATCTGACGCGGGCGCTGAAGGCGCTGCAAAAGCGCACCGATCAAAAGGTCACGCCGCCGCACATTGTCGTCAAGGACGGCACCGTGACGCGGCTGCTGGATGCAGCGAAAATCGCCTATGTGGAGGTGCGCCAGCACGACCTGCTGTACAACCTGTGCGTCGGGGACGGTAAGACCGAGATTATCAAAAACCGCGGTTCGATGCAGGAAATCGCGGCGCAGCTGACACCCTACGGCTTTGTGCGATGCAGCGCCAGTTATCTTGTGAACCTGCGCTGTATCACGGCGGTAAGCCGTATGAATGTCTATGTCGGCGGGGCGGCACTGCCCATCGGGCGCACCTACAAGGACGCCTTCACCGAGGCATTCTCCCGATATATGGCAAAAAAGGAGTGGGAAGACCCGTGCCGGTCATAAATTGGATACTGAACCAGCAAATCCAGCTGGGTATGATTCTATGCGCCTGCCTGTTTGTCCCGTGGGGGCAGCGCCGCAGCTGCTTCGTTCCGCGGCTGGCGGCGGGTGTATGGGTCTTTCTCACACTGACGGACACCCTGACATTCCTGCCGCTTTGGGCAAGATTGCTGCTGTATACGACGCTGCTGTTTGGTCTGATATGGTTCAGCTTTGACTGCAGCCCGCTGCACGCCCTGTTTTATACAACCTGTGCCTACGCGGTGCAGCATATTGCCAGCAAGCTGGCGTATATGCCTATTATTTGGCTGATTCAGCATGGGCGCTTGGACAGGCTCGCCCACTTTGTCATTCTGCTTTTCAGCAACCTTGTGGTCTGTCTGGTCATCTACCGGCTGCTCACCCGGCGCATCCGGCGCGGGCGCCTGCTGTTTGACAATGTCAAGACCGTGCTTTACTCCAGCTTTTTCCTGATTGCCGCGGTCTACCTGAGTGTTGTGCTGGAGGATGTCCTGGACAGCAGCGCAGAGTCCTACCTGACCGCCTATCTGGCGCTGAATGCGTTCTGCATCCTGTTTGCCATCACGATTCTGGCGCTGGAATTTTCAAATTGCAGCATCAAGAGTCTGGAACACGAAAATGAAATGCTGGCGCAGCTGCTGGAATGTGACAAGCAGCAGTATGAGCAGGCAAAAAAAGACATGGAAAAAATCAACATCCGCTACCATGACCTGAAACAGCAGTATTCCCGCGCCACGGATGAGGAATGCGCCCGTCTGGAAGAAGAGATGGACAACCTGAACCTGCGCTATTTCACCGGAAATAAGGCGCTGGACATCACACTGACCCAAAAGTCGGTGCTTTGCGGGCAGGCAGGGATTCAGCTGGTCTGCTCGGCAGACGGCAGCTGTCTGGAGGATATGAAGCACTACCACATCTACTCCCTGCTGGGCAATGCGCTGGACAATGCCATTGAGTGTCTGACGCAGGTAAAGGATGCGTCTAAGCGGGTCATCACGCTGGACATCAGCCGCTGCCGTGACATGGCGGTTATCCGCGTGCAGAACTACACCCCCGCACCGCCGACGCTGCGGGACGGCGCTATCGTCACAACCAAGCAGGATACCGAGGGGCATGGCTACGGCATAAAAAGCATCAAAAGCATTGCCGAGCTGTACGGCGGCACGGCAGACTGCTTTGTGGAGGACTCGATTTTTTACCTAGTGGTCACCTTCCCCTGCGGGAAAAGCCAAAAAGAAACTGCATAACCCAAAAGCGACTGCCGAAAGGCGGTCGCTTTGCTTTTTTGTCGTTTGTGCCGTGTTTTTTGACGTTTACGCCAACTCCATTGACCCGGTCAACGCTTCCCTTTATGATAGCTTTGTGAAAAAGATGCGAAAAGCTTCTGCAAAAGGGAAGTGAGCAGCCCTTGGCAGCAAGCGCATCGTATCATTCATCTGTGACAGTTTAGGAAGGAGAAAAACCTATGGCACAAAAGGAAACCTCAAGCAAGTCCCGCCGTTGGCTGGGCTTGTCCGGCGCGGCTGTGCTGGTGGCCAACCTTGTCCTGACCGGAACGACCATTGCGTTCCAGCAGGAAGGCGAAGTCAACCATGCACTCGGCATCGAAGGCGCTGGCGCATCTTACGGCGGCACGGAGTTCTCCGCTGACGGCAGCCTGTCTGACGCAAGCTACGCAAAGTACATCGAAGCCGCTTATCAGTTCTGTGAGCAGGAAGAGGAAGAGGGCAGCGTGCTGCTCTACAACCGCAACAACGCCCTGCCGCTTTCCGAGTCTGAACGCAACGTCACGGTCTTTGGCCGCGGCAGCATCGACCCGGTGTTCCGCAGCACGGCAGGCGGTTCCTCCACAAACCCGGATTACCAGAAAACCCCCGTTGACGCCCTGCAGGATGCCGGCTTCAACGTGAACCAAACCGTGCTGGACGCCTACGCTTCCGCCGACGCGCCGAAAGAAAGAAGCGTTTCCAGCGTGGGAGAATATGACCCGGCACTGTTCACCGGCAGCGTCACCGACTCGTTTGCGTCCTACGGCGATGTCGCGTTTGTTACGCTCTCTCGCTTTGCCACCGAGGGCAACGACCTTGCGATGGTCAACGACGCGGGCAAGCGTATGCTGGAGCTGGACGACAACGAGAAGGCGATCTTCCAGCAGATCAAGGACTCCGGCAAATTCAAGAAAACCGTCGTCCTGCTGAACTCCGTCTTTGCGATGGAGATGGACTGGCTGGACGAGTACAATGTTGACGCCGTGCTGTGGGTCGGCAACCCCGGCTTCTACGGTATGCCCGGCGCTATCCGCGTTGTGACCGGTGAGGTCAACCCCTCCGGTCACACCACCGCCACCTTTGCCGCCAACTCCCTGTCCGCGCCCAGCGCCGAAAACTTCGGTCTGCACGCCTACAACTACGGCAGCAAAACGCCCCGCGCGGCAGGCGACAGCTTTGTTAGCTATAACGAGGGCATCTACGTCGGCTACCGTTACTACGAGACCCGCTACGAGGACACCATCCTCGGTCAGGGCAACGCCGATTCCACGGTTGGCACCAAAGCCTCGACCGACGGCTGGAACTACGCCGAGGAGGTCTGCTTCCCCTTCGGCTACGGTCTGTCCTACACGAACTATGAGTACAACCTTGACAAACTGGACTACAACAGCGACACCGACACCTTCACGGCGACCGTCACGGTGAGCAACACCGGCGACAGGGACGGCAAGGCTACGGTGGAGTTGTACGCACAGACCCCCTACACCGACTACGACAAGCAGAACAACGTCGAAAAGTCCTCGATCCAGCTGCTGGGCTATGACAAAATCGACGTAGCCGCAGGTGCATCCGAGACTGTCACGGTCGATGTGCCCGGCTACTTCCTCGCATCCTATGACGCCAACGGCGCGAAGGGCTACATCCTCGATGCGGGCGATTACTACTTTGCCGTCGGCAACGGCGCACACGAGGCACTGAACAATGTGCTGGCCGCCAAGTGCGGTGACGCCGTTGCGGGCAAGCTGATCGATCAGGACGGCAATGTCGTCACCGGCAACACCGCCGCCGTGGCCACCTGGACCGCCCCCAACACCGAGGTCGATACCGAAAAGTACCGCAACTCCCGCTACAACAGCGATGTGGAAGTCACGAACACCTTCGACGACGCCGATGTGAACTACTGGGCGAACGACGACGAAAAAATCACCTACCTGTCCCGCAGCGCATGGGATACGACCTACCCCACCACGCTGGAGACCCTGACGGTCAACGATAAGCTGTACAACGGTCTGAATATGCAGACCTACGTCAAGGCGGCCGACGCCAAGAGCGTTTCCGACTTCAACCTCGGCGTGGAGCTGGATGAGAAGATCAACTTCAGCGATATGATCGGCGTTGCCTTCGACGACCCGAAGTGGAATGACTTCCTTTCTCAGCTGACGCTGAGCGATCTGCTCGTCAACATGGGCGACTCCAAGGGCATCAAGGCTGTCAAGGCTGTCAACAAGCCCGGCTGCACCATCGTCGATGGTCCCGAGGGCATGAACGGTCAGTTTAAGTACGGCGACCGCCGCAACTGCACCGGCTGGGCTACGCTGCCCATCGTCGGCGCAACCTGGAACCACGATGTGCAGACCCGCTTTGGCGAGATGTACGGCGAGGATGCGCTGTATGCGTCCATCCCCATCGCCTACGCGCCCGGCGCGGACCCCCTGCGTTCTCCCTACTCCGGTCGTACCTCGGAGTATTTCTCCGAGGACGGCGTTCTCAGCTACTATGCTGCCAAGGCCGTTTCCCGCGGTATGCGCAACAAGGGTCTGATCGGCATTGTCAAGCACTTCTTCCTGAACGAGCAGGAAGCCGGTCGTCAGGGCATTTCCACCTTTGCGAACGAGCAGTCCATCCGCGAGATCTATATGCGCGCCTTTGAGGGTTCTCTGGCTGAGGGCGATTCTCTCGGCGTTATGACCGCTTACAACCGTATCGGCGTTATGTACGCTGCCGCCAACCAGGGCATCCAGCACATCCTGCGCGACGAGTGGAACTACGGCGGCTACATCATCGACGATGCGCTGACTGCGTCCGAGTATTCCTCCGCCCCCGAAATGCTGATGGCGGGCAACAACATCTTCTGCCTGGATACCGCCCGCCCGAACGAAATCGAGAAGCTGATCACCAGCACCGATGACGGCGACCTGCTGCAGAAGGTCATTGACTCCAACCATTATCTGTACTACATCATGCTGCAGTCCTCTATGGGCGGCTCCGGCGCGGAGGACATTGTCGTTTCCGACGCAGCCCCGTGGTGGCAGACGACCCTGCGCGCTCTCGATGCTGTGTTCTGCGCACTGGCCGTTGCCGCTGTCGTGATGTATGTGCTGCACACCTACACGGACGTTTTCTCCGAGGAAAAGCGGAAGAATCGTGCCGCCAAAAAGAATTGATGGAGGTGGAACCCGATGAATAAAGGCTTGAAAAATAAAGGGCTGGGCAGCTGGTTCTGCCTTGCCGCAGCGCTGGTCGCGCTGATCACCGGCATTGTATTCCTGTCCACACAGGCCACGGCCGCCCCTCTGGGTCACTCCGGCACGATGCCCGGCGTGGTGCTGCTGGTCGGTGCTGCCGCTTCGCTCGTTTTCTTCTTTGTTTCCGTTCCGTTCAGCGCGCTGATTCAGGCGGTCATTTATAACATTGCCCTGTATCTTGTCGTTGTGCAGCTGTATTTCGTCTTTGCCGACGTCATCAACCATGTCACCTTTGCAGGCGGCAACGCCGGTCTGTGCGTGTTTTATATGGTCGGCACGTTCGTTGCCTGCCTGCTCAGCGTGATTGCCTGCTTCTGCAAGCAGACGAAAACCGGCGAGGCAAAAGCCACTGGAAAACAGCTTGCTGCCGCCGGTGCGGTGGTCGCGGTCGCTGCGGTCTGCGTGGGCGGTTTTTCCCTGCAGAGCAGCAGCCTGCCCTCGAACGGCGATACGGAGGTTGCCCCCGATGCGGCGCAGACCTCTGCCGATGGTCCCGTTATGAACTACAGCGACAACGAGTACGTATCCAAGACGCTTGATGACCTGGTTGCCATCCCGCAGGAAACCTGGGAAGCCAAGGAGCCGAACGGGGAAGTCGCCTACTTCTTCGAAGGTCAGTACACCGAGGGCTTCAGCACCGTCGTGGATCCGGCCTGTCTGGATATGTACTGCTACACCGACGGTTCGATGTGGGGTTCCTTCAGCGGTCCCAGCACCTCCGTGGGCGGCGACTCTATCTCCCATGTTTACGGCTACTGGTACAACTACGATGAAAACGGCGAGAAAAACTTCGTCATTCATCTGCTGGGCAATCAGGACGCCGACGGCACCGTGCGCCCCACCGATGTGGAGGGCGGCGCAGATGCGGATATCTTCATCTTTGACACCGACCACGGCGCATACAGCATGGAAGCCAGCCTGAGCTATGGCGTTATGGGCGGTATGTTCACCCGCAACATCAACATCTACGGTCAGCCCTATGCCCCTGCCAAGAGCCTGACGATCGATGCCTCCAACCTGCGCACCTTCTACACGGGTGACACCTTCAACCCGGGCGAGCTGGTTGTGACGGCTATCCGCGCTAACGATGCGGAGGAATCCATCTGGGGCGGTCGCTTGACCTTCACCGGTTACGACAGCGACACCGCAGGCACCAAGACCGTGACGGCCTCCTTCCTGGGTGCGACCGCTACGTTTGAAGTGCAGGTCGAGGATCTGGTCACTGAGCAGTACACGGGCAGCTATGAGCTGGTGCAGGGCGAAACGCCTACCGCAACGGATGCCGTGCTGCTGGTGGATTACTCCCACAAGGTCTGCACGCTGACTGCCGCCGACGGCTCTGCATCCATCACCGGCACGCTGGTGGATGTGCAGGACGATGCCCTTACCCTGACCCTGAACGGCAGCGATGCCCTGACGGTGCCCATCACCGAGGGCGAGGACGGCAGCAAGCAGCTGACCATCCCTGCCCACGACGAAATCGTTTCCGGCTGGGGCTACAGCAACACCTACTCCATCAACGAGGCTGTGGTCACGCTGGCGGCAGAGTAAGCGTCCATTGCCCCTGATAAAACATAACGGTACTTGCTGAATGAAAGCCGCGTCTGATGTCTGCTTGCAGGCGTTGGATGCGGCTTTTCTTATGAGAAGGGAAAACCATATGCAAAATACAGAACTTTTGCTGAAAGAATTGACCTTGGAAGAAAAATGCGCGCTGCTTTCCGGCGCGGAGACCTTCAAAACGCGGGGTATGCCCCAACACGGCATCCCGCAGATCTGGCTGTCGGACGGTCCCCACGGCTTGCGCAAGCAGGCGGGCGAGAGCGACCACTTGGGGCTGAACCCCAGTGTTCCCGCCACCTGCTTCCCCACCGCGTCGGCTGTTGCGAACAGCTGGGATACCGCCTTGGGCGAGGAAATCGGCGCAGCCTTGGGCGAGGAAGCCGCCGCGCAGGAAGTGTCCGTGCTGTTGGGACCGGGGCTTAACATGAAGCGCAACCCGCTGTGCGGGCGCAGCTTTGAGTATTTCTCCGAGGATCCGTATCTCGCGGGCAAGCTGGCGGCGGGATATATTCGCGGCATCCAGTCCAAGGGCGTAGCCGCCTGCCCGAAGCACTTTGCCGTCAACAGTCAGGAAACGCGGCGTATGGCTTCGGATTCCATCGTGGACGAGCGCACCCTGCGGGAGATCTATCTCACCGGTTTTGAGATCGTTGTACGGGAGGCAAAGCCTCGGTCTATCATGTCCGCTTACAACTGCATCAATGGCACCTATGCCAACGAGAATCGTCACCTGCTGATGGACATCCTGCGGGATGAGTGGGGGTTTGAGGGTGCCGTGGTCACCGACTGGGGTGGATCAAACGACCATGCGCTGGGCGTTAAGAACGGTTCTACCTTGGAGATGCCCGCCCCCGGCGGCGATGCTGTGCGGGAGCTGTTGGCTGCTGTTGCCAGCGGACGCATTGCGGAATCCGATGTGGATGCCCGGGTGGATGAACTGTTGGAGTTGGTGCTGTGCGGCCATAAAGCTGTACAGGAACACAGCCGCACTTTTGATGCACAGGCACATCATGCATTGGCCCGGCAGGCGGCGGCCGAAAGTGCCGTTC
>OLNL01002963.1_pt1 | contig 11972 bp, 13 predicted proteins | sample 1672181 | NCBI WGS metagenome assembly OLNL01 (sample SAMEA3136656, study PRJEB25190) | human gut metagenome | biome: human gut; feature: human-associated habitat; material: faeces | place: Austria | collected 2013
GGAAATCATCAAAAGAAATCGCATAAAAAGTGGCAAAAGAACCTGCATCTGAACAATACCAACTATTCAAACTCAATCGTACCCGGCGGCTTACTGGTCAGGTCATAGAATACGCGGTTAACGCCCTTAACTTCGTTAATAATGCGGTTCATAACCTTATTCAGTACTGCATACGGAATCTCAGCAGATTCGGCTGTCATGAAGTCGATAGTCTTCACTGCGCGGAGCGCTACAGCGTAATCATAAGTTCTGAAGTCACCCATAACGCCTACACTTCGCATATTAGTCAGTGCTGCAAAGTACTGGTTCGGCATCCATGAAGGATCTTCACCATGTTCTTTCTTATACTCAGCTGCAGCATTGTCTACCTCTTCACGATAAATGAAATCTGCATCCTGTACAATACGAACCTTCTCTGCGGTAACTTCACCGATAATACGGATTCCAAGTCCCGGTCCCGGGAATGGCTGACGGAATACCAGTCTCTCCGGAATTCCAAGCTCCAGACCTGCTTTACGAACCTCATCCTTGAAAAGGTCGCGGAGCGGTTCGATGATTTCCTTGAAATCAACGAAATCCGGAAGTCCGCCTACATTGTGGTGAGATTTGATCACTGCGGACTCTCCGCCCAGACCACTCTCTACAACATCCGGATAAATAGTTCCCTGTGCCAGGAAATCTACCGCACCAATCTTCTTGGCCTCTTCTTCAAAAATACGGATAAATTCTTCACCGATGATCTTACGTTTTGCTTCAGGCTCTGTAACACCTGCCAGCTTGTCATAGTATCTCTGCTGTGCATTGACGCGGATAAAGTTCAGGTCAAACTGACCGTTTGGTCCGAATACACCCTCAACCTCATCTCCCTCATCTTTACGAAGAAGACCATGATCTACAAATACACAGGTAAGCTGCTTGCCGATTGCTCTGGAAAGAAGTCCTGCTGCAACGGAAGAGTCAACACCACCTGACAGGGCAAGGAGAACTTTTCCATCTCCGACCTTCTCGCGGATTTCTCTGATAGTGTGCTCAACAAAGGCATCCATTTTCCAGTCTCCGGCACATCCGCATACACCAAGTACGAAGTTGGAAAGCATCTTCTTTCCTTCTACTGTATGAAGCACTTCCGGATGGAACTGGATCGCATACAGCTTCTTCTCCTCATTCTGTGCAGTTGCTACCGGACAGTCTGCTGTGTGAGCAGCAATCTCAAATCCTGGTGCAACCTGGGAAATGTAATCTGTGTGGCTCATCCAGCAGATTGTTTTGTCAGATACGTCTTTGAAGATTTTGGAATCTGTCTTATCTACCAGAACCTCTGTCTTTCCATATTCGCTCACATCTGCTTTCTCAACTTTTCCGCCCAGAACATGCATCATAAGCTGTGCGCCATAGCAAAGTCCCAGAACAGGAATACCAAGCTCAAATAATTCTTTATTGCATGTAGGTGAATCTGCCTCATAGCAGCTGTTCGGACCACCGGTAAGGATGATTCCCTTAGGATTCATTGCCTTGATTTTCTCAAGATCGGTCTTGTATGAATAGATTTCGCAGTATACGTTACATTCTCTCACACGTCTGGCAACCAGCTGATTGTACTGACCGCCGAAATCCAGTACGACGACTGTTTCTCTTTTCATGTTTTCCTCCTTGTTTCTCATTATTTGTAACTGTAAAGATATTGAACCGTTACCATTGAATTTTATTATAAATTACAGTTCGGATTTTTACAATGCTTATTTTCAGTTTTCCACCTTGTGTTTTCTTCCTGCCAGTTTATAAGTTTTTTAGAATTTAATCACGTTTTTTTCAACAGTCCATCACATTTTACTCACAAATTCCCTGTATATTAATAAGCAAATAAAGCAAATGCTTTACAGAACAAATGCAATTGCTTTTTCATCATATAAATTTTAACTTTTTTCTTTTTCATACTTAGCCGGATCGAAAGATCCGGCCCTCCTTCTTTTTACAGGCTTTTTACGGGTCTGTTTTTTTATCCCTGCAGGTCATTTTATAAGTTTTTTAGAATTTCATCACATTTTTTTCAATTTCACATCACATTTTGCTCACATTTTCCCAGTATAGTATTAAACAGATAAAGCAAATGCTTTATTGATAAAACTTTTTCTTTTTCATACTTGCCGGGTCGCAAGACCCGGTACTCCTTCTTTTTAAAATGTGAAAATCCCGTCAGCAGTACGCACAAGCTGCTGACGGGATTGTTTTTTTCTACCATATTCCACCTATTAAATGTACGATCCATGCAACGATCCACGCAATGGCACACTGCCACAGAACTACAAATGCCGCCCATCTGCCACCCAGTTCACGTTTCACAGATGCAATTGCTGCCACACATGGAGTGTAAAGCAAACTGAACGCCAGCAATGATGCTGCTGCCAGCGGCGTAAGTACAGACGTAATACTTCCTGCAAAAAGGACCTCCAGAGTGGACACTACGCTCTCCTTTGCCATAAATCCGCTGATTAAAGCTGTACAGATTCTCCAGTCTCCCAGTCCAAGGGGCTTAAAGACAGGTGCCAGACAGCCTGCCACTAAAGCCAGAATACTGTCAGAGGAATCCTTTACTAAATTCAGATGCAGATCAAAGCTCTGAAGGAACCAGACTACCATGGTTGCCAGAAGAATTACCGAAAATGCCCTCTGCAGAAAATCTTTCGCTTTTTCCCATAAAAGCTGTGTCACATTCTTCGCTCCCGGTAGACGATAGTTAGGAAGCTCCATCACAAAAGGTACCGGATCTCCTTTAAAAAGAGTTCCGTTATACAAAAATGCTACCAGAATTCCTACTAAAATTCCCAACAGATAAAGTCCTGCCATGATCAGTCCGCCCTTCTTCGGAAAGAAGGAACTTACAAAAAAGGAATATATCGGAAGCTTTGCCGTACAGCTCATAAACGGTGTCAGCAGTATGGTCATTTTTCGGTCACGCTCACTGGTAAGAGTACGCGTAGCCATAACTGCCGGAACTGTACATCCAAATCCGATTAACATAGGCACAATGCTTCGTCCGGATAAACCGATCTTACGCAACAGCTTATCCATTACAAATGCCACACGGGCAATATATCCGCTGTCCTCCATCAGGGACAAAAAGAAAAACAGGGTTACAATAATGGGCAGAAAGCTGAGTACACTTCCCACTCCTGTAAAAATACCATCGATCACCAGGCTGTGCATAGCACTGTTCACATGAGCTGCTGTCAACGCTGCATCTGCCAGTTCAGACACTTTATCAATTCCCATTTCCAGCAGACTTTGCAGCCAGGCACCGATCACATTAAAGGTAAGATAAAAAACAAGAACCATAATTCCAATAAAGCAGGGAATTGCCGTATATTTTCCGGTAAGAATCCGGTCTATTTTCTCGCTTCGAATCCTCTCTTTACTTTCCTTTGGTTTCACAACTGTCTGCTCACACAATCGTTCAATAAAGTCAAACCGCATATCTGCAATGGCTGCACTTCTATCTACCTGACGCTCTGTCTCCATCTGCTGCACAATATGTTCCAGCATTTCCGACTCGTTTGTATCAAGTTTCAGCTTTTCCAGAACCAGCGGATCCCCTTCGATCGCCTTGGTTGCCGCAAAACGTGCCGGAATGTCCGTCTGGGCTGCATGATCCTCGATCAGATGCATGACCGCATGAATACACCGGTGGACAGATCCCTCATGATCGTTTTTATCACAAAAGTCTTGGCGCAGCGGGCGCTCCTGATATTTCGCAATATGTAAGGCATGCTTCACTAATTCATCCACACCTTCATTTTTTGCTGCAGAAATGGGGATTACCGGCACTCCCAGCAAAGCTTCCATCATATTCACGTCTATAGAACCCTGGTTTCCGACTACCTCATCCATCATATTCAGAGCTACAACCATAGGAATATCCATTTCCAGCAGCTGCATGGTCAGATACAGATTTCTTTCTATATTAGTGGCATCTACAATATTAATGATAGCCTTTGGCTTTGACTCCAGTACAAAATTACGGGAAACAATCTCCTCGCTGCTGTATGGTGACATAGAATAGATACCAGGTAAGTCCGTGATTTCTGTATTGGGATATCCTTTAATGGTACCCGTCTTACGGTCAACAGTTACACCCGGAAAATTTCCTACATGCTGGTTGGAGCCTGTCAGCTGATTAAACAACGTAGTCTTTCCACAGTTCTGGTTTCCTACCAGAGCATAGGTCAGCATAGTATCCTCCGGCAGTGGATGTTCATCCTTCTTGGAATGATATTTTCCCTCTTCACCCAGACCCGGATGCGCTGCATCACTTAATGCCTCAATTCTCTTATGGCTGTTGCTTCGCCTGGGGATCTGTTCGATCTCTATCTGCTCTGCTTCTGCAAGTCTCAGGGTCAATTCATACCCATGTACCTGCAGTTCCATAGGGTCTCCCATGGGTGCAAATTTCACTACTGTAACCTCTGCTCCCGGAATCATACCCATATCCAGGAAATGTTGACGCAAAGCCCCCTTGCCACCAACTGTTTTGATCACAGCACTTTTTCCGATTTCCAAATCTTTTAATGTCATTGTAATTCGCTCACCTTTTTAATTTGCCATAGTTAGTAATTTATGATTATGTCTATTTCACAGCAGAAGCTTTTATCTCAGGTTCCTGCCATCCGTTATTATTGAAGTTTTTTATCAATAATAATTTCTGAGGATAGCTTATACTAACTGATATTTTTTGTCAAGTAGTCAAGGTGAATTCTCAACAAAGAAAAACACCGTCCCCGCAGCTCCTACGTCTGCAAAAACAGTGTCTTTAGTGCGCCTTCAGGGGCTCGAACCCTGGACACCCTGATTAAGAGGAATTTGTGTTTTTATTTTGGTATTGTTAAATCTATTATAATTCCCCATATTTCACCTAACTTTTGTTTTATTTCCCGAAAAGCTGTTAATAATGTTTCTGGATTATTAATGATCAATATGTAAATAATCTCAATTACAAGTGCCAGCAGAATCCCGATCAGGATGCATTTGATCGCGCTTGGTTTTTTGCGCTGCTTTTTTTGCAACTCAAACTCTACCATTTTTTCATGGTTGTCTTTCCATTTGTTATAATTATAGATTTGTTCTGCTTCTCTCTGAGCGTTTTCAATTTTTGCTCTTTTTATTGTTTCATCTAAAAAATGCTTTGAGTTCTTGTTATTCATAGCGCTTTTTTATCCAATCTGTGAATTTGATAATTTTGCTTCCTGTGGCATATAAGGTTGAAGACTTAGCTTTACAATCTCCTGAGTTCTTGCATCAGCTTTATTATAAGCCTGAATTAGTTCTTTTTCTTCTTTTGTGAAAGTACTTGGATCCTTTCCAGTGATTAACCATTCAATTGATACATGTAGATAATTAGCTACCAATTCAAGTTTATTACACTGGGGAGAAGTTTCGTTCCAGCGTTTTATAACTCCATTTCCTAACCCAGCTTCACGTTCTAATGCTTTTATACTTATTCCTTTTTCATCAGCTTTCTCTTTAATTCTATTATATATTGTCATTGTTTTCCTTTCTGGTAGTAAATTATCTACTTTTATTATTGACAAGTAGCTAATTATCTACTATAATCAGAATTGTAAAAAGTTATACCTTTATTACTTTATTAATATTTAATTTTACCATTATACGTTGCTTTTAACAACCGTTTTTGTTCTAAATCACCATACAGGAGGTGCATAATGGCAAAGAAAGTTAATTTGAAATCCGTCCGCCTGTCTGATCAGGTGATGGATTATGTGATCAACTTTGAAGGTGAAGGCTTTAACCAGAAGTTTGAAAACCTTGTCCTGTTCTGCATGGAACAGGAAGAATCCAAAAAACAGAGGATTACCCTTTTAGATCAGCAGATTGCCAAGCAGTATAAGAAGCTCGATGTTCTCCAGCAGATTTCCTCTAAGATCGGAGATGTCCGCATGGCTCTCACCAATCTGGAATGGAAGGCAAATGATCTGTCTGACCTTATGGATAAACTGCTGGAAGATAAAAATGTTGATCCGGAACTGCCCTTCTCCTGATTCTGCGCAGTAAGTCAGTCAAGGGTGAGCGAAGCTCATTCATCTTGACCCTTGACGGACTGGACACAGCCAGTACAGAGAATCAGACAGGAAGGATGGGAAGCCTGCAGGGTGAGCATCCTTCTTGATTACCCTCATGTACTCTTGTCCTGAGTCCTTTCCCTTATCAGGGATATGTCACACCGGGACAGACAAATCCAGCTTTTCAGCGGCCGTTGTCTCTATCATTTAGGAGACAAAAGTCAAGGTCTCCGCAGGAGCCCGAAGGGTTTAACCTTTACTTTTGGCTCTGTTGAACGGGCAACAGTCTATCCCCGGCACGACAGGGAATTTTAGCTTTTTCTTTTCATCTGCTGAAACTCTTCTGCATACCAGGGACAGACAATTATAGATTTCCTCCTCTTCCGTCTCTATGTTATTCCGGTAAAATACACGGACTGACCTTTAAAACGTCTTTTCCTTGGCTCGGATGAGTCAGGAAGGAAAACGTGTTTTAATGGGAGGGACGGGAAGCTCTGGACAGGGAAACTTATCTTTTGAACCCTCCCCTTATGCACAGCCTTACGCTGTGGAGGGTTAACATACACTATCTTCTTCCCCCGGTCTTCCGGGGATGGTAACAACCCCATTGAGGGATTACATATTAACCAGTGCCTTTCCTGCTCTTATACAGGTCTGGCATACAAATTTTAAGGAGGTCTTTGACTTATGGACAAAATGAAGATTCTTGTAACTTTTGCAAACGTGTGGAAAATGGACAACGGACAGTCAGGCATGACAATCAATTATTTCATGTATGGAGAAAACGGTGAGCAGATGATCTCACGTATGGATGCTACAGGTGGGGCTGTAGGCCAGCAGCGTGCAAAATGCTCCCTGGAAGCTTCCAAACGTGAAAAGATCTCTTTTGTGCCCGGCATCTATGAGGCAAAGATGGGCATGAAGATCGGAAGCGATGGCAAGCCTGTCCTTACTGTGGAAGATCTGGACTTTTTCAGCCGTGTGCAGATCTTACCGGAGCAGCCTGAAAAGAAATAGGAAGTGGTGAGATGACATGGCAGACTTATTCTCGGACGGACAGGATGCATTATTTACACCGGATCAGGGAACTGTTCAGCAGCAGGTCATCCAGGCGGCAACTCCTGCACCGACTGCAACACCGGTACCAGTACCGGCTGAGCAGGATCCTCTGGATGGGGAAGCTTCTGCTGTTGGCGATCCCGCTGACACTGCAGGCAGCCAACCTGGTGAGGGAGTGGAAGAGGTTCCGGACGCTGATCCAGTAAACCAGGTTGATTATACAGAACTGCTGACAAAACAGAATGAACTGTTGGAAAGCCAGCAGGGATTACTGATGCAGATCATCCTGAAAGACGAACAGATTGAGCAGGATATGAGAAATGTCCAGAATGCCATGCCTGCAGTTATGTGTTTGCTGGGAGTGATCGCTGGTGTGCTCCTGGTTCATATCCTGGCTTCTTATATCCGGCCATAGGAGAATGATATGGAAAATGAAGAACTGTTTACAAGTCCGGAGGAAGAGACAGCTGGCACTGCTGACATAACAGACGGTACCCCGGAAGTCTCGGAAGCTCCCCAGCAGACAGAAAGCTTAACGCTTGCTGTTGAGGATTACAACATGATAGCGGTGAAATCAATCCCGATCGGAGCCCTAAGCGGCGCCATCTTCATGATAATAGGGTTCGCATATCTTGGGATTGTTCACATATTTAAAAAAGTTTAAGGAAAGGTGGTTTTTTACTATGATGAATCTGAAAAAGAAAATTGTTCCTGTAATGGGCGGAGCTCTTGCAGTTGCTACTGCTGTTCCTGTTTTTGCAGCTGATGCTGGTACTAGCACAGGTCTTTCTTCTGTTGAGACAGCACTGACATCATCCTTTACCAGCATTGGAAGTTCTATGACAAGCGTTGTTGGAAAGATCCTTCCGATTGCACTTCCAATCATGGGAGCTCTTCTCCTTGTTGGATTTGGTATCAAAGCATTTAAGAAAGTTGCAAATAAAGCCTGAGGGTTTTCAGAACGGGTTACTTACATGGTGTAAGGTGAGGGAGGGAGACACCTTCCTCACCTTTTTTATGCAAATGTATCTCAAAAATAACGCAGCATGAGCCGGATCCGGATTCCTGCAGCAAAGGAATGAGATACAGGAAAGGGGGAAAATTGAAAAGGATAAAGAAAAAACTTGTTGCTGTGATACTGGCTGTTAATATGCTGGTGATCGGAATTTTCGGATCATATCAAACAGCCCAGGCTGCGGAAATTGTGGCGGGTTATGGTGCAGCACAGATTTTGGAAAGTATTTTGTTGTCATTTGGTATCTCAATCTTTACTGCTGATATGATAAAAAATGGATCCAGCGCAACATGGTGGGATACGGACGGATCAGCAGCATTAAAACCATATTATGATGATTTGGAGCAGGCATATGAAGAACAGAGATTCAAGGTAATTAATGGTGGTGGCGGTCAGGATCCCCAGCCATCCCCAACGCCAGCTCCAGGGAATACCCCTATCCCATTTCCAACAACAGCTCCTGTACCGGGTGACATTCCAACCTTTAAAGAACTGGTTGCTCCTGCATTGGCTGGTACTGCAGCAGTTATTAATATGACACAAGGGGCTTGGGAATGTATGAGTAAGGCGGTTTCTAGTCTTTGGAATAAGATGATGGGACGTGTTGATAATGTTCCAGATAGCATATCTGCTGATGAGCTTAAAATAATTACAAATAGTCCTGGATATCCTTATTTTTTGCGATTTACAATGAAGCAGGGATATTATTCTTATAATTATATTTATATGTGTGGTTCATTTTCTTATATCATTAATGGAACTTTGAGAACTAATAAAGATCTTCAATATAAAGATGGTATATTAATTGGTCAAGATCCTTATGGGATGTCTACGTCTGCACATTTTGGTGATCATAATGTTATTTATAATTTACCAGAATTTTCTACTGAAGAAGATGCTGCAAAATGGATTAATCAACAGAAAGAAAATGCAGATAAATATACTAAAGAAAACATCTGGGTACACCCAGATCTGCAGGACACTTATAAAAATAATGGCAAACTAGAATATCCTCAGCAAGCTCCCCGACCTTTACAGATTCCTACCGCTGATCAGTTAGCTGATACTGTTAAGAAATTAAACCCTGAAATTAATCCAAATTACTCTCCGGAAGTAGCACCTAACTATATCCAGGAATTGATTCAGCAGCTGCAGAAACAGCCGGATCCAAATCCTGATCCTAACCCGAATCCTAACCCGAATCCCAACCCGAATCCAAATCCTGATCCCAACCCTGATCCCAACCCTGACCCAAACCCTGATCCTGAATTAACACCAAAACCGGATGAAGATAATTCTGATGACATTGATCCTAAGAATTATACAGCTGATCTGAAAAAGATTTTTCCATTCTGTATTCCTTTTGATCTAGTCCATCTAATCCAGGCATTTGAAGCAGAGCCGGAAGCTCCGGTGTTTGAGTTTCCTTTAGATCTGGAATTAGAAAATCCCTGGACTGGCAAAAAGATCCTGGATTATCATCATACATTTAAGCTTGATATGTCAGACTATGAGCCAGTGATCAAGATCTTCCGGATCTTTGAGATCATATTTTTTATTATCGGATTGCTGATGATAACCCGACAACAGATGATTAAGGGGTGATGATTTTATGATTAAGTTTATGAAAGAGATCTTGGACAAGCTGCTGTCCGTGCTCCTGTCTTTGCTTCCGCTTTCTCCCTTTGCAGATGCTATTGATAACCTGTCTCAGCTTCCCTATCTTGGTTATCTGAACTATTTTGTTCCGGTAGGAACTATCCTCAAGATCGGAGCTGCCTGGCTTGCTGCTATCGCACTTTTTTATCTGTATAGTGTGTTAGCCCGTTGGATTAAACTGATCGAATAGGAGGGGATTTGATGATTTTCTTATACTCCGGTACTCCCGGATCAGGGAAGAGCCTGCATGTAGCAGAAAGGTTATACCATTTGCTCCGTGCCGGCCGTCCGACTGTGTGCAACTTCCCCATTAACTTAAACCGGATCCCTAAGAAGAAACGGGATCTGTTCTGTTACAAGAGTAACCTTGAAATAACACCGGACTTTCTGATCCAGTTCTCCCAGGAACATTTTAAGGGTAAGAAAGTAAAGGAGGGCTCCCTGCTCCTGGTCATTGATGAGTGTCAGCTGATGTTCAATGCCAGGGATTGGAGCAAGTCCGGACGGGATAAGTGGCTGTCATTCTTTACGCTGCACAGGCATTATGGCTATGACATTATCCTGGTAGCCCAATTTGACCGGATGATAGACCGCCAGATCCGGAGCCTGATTGAGTATGAATATATTCACAGGAAAGTAAGTAACTTTGGTCTCCGGGGAATGTTCCTCTGTGCGGTTATGCTGTCCCCCAAGCTTTTTGTCAGTGTAAAGGTCTGGTATCCCATGAAGGAGAAGGTAAGCAGCGAATTTTTCAAATGCAAGCGGAAATATTATTCCCTGTATGATACTTACTTAATGCTGGATGCCCCGGAGTGATGTATCTCATTTCCTCCGGAGCTGCCAGGCTTACTGCAGAAATTTTGAGATACATTTCAGAAACGTACGGCATTCCCGGAGCTGGTGTCTGGCCGTAACCTCCGCTGTCTCTGCCGTGTGGGAAGACGGGGGGTAGGGGGACCCGTCTGACCGCGCGGCAGAGCCTCCGGAGGGCATGTCCTGACCCCTGCCACGTGTCTGTAATACGTGGTCTGAAAATACATACAAAATTCACGTGAAAGCCTTGTAAATACTGGCGAAAATGGCAATTTTAAAATTTGGCGAAATGGCGTTCTCGCCAAAAACTTTATCATACTAAAGTGAGGTGGTTTCGTTGCTCGATAAACGAGTTTTAGAACATACAAAAATATACCAGGAGCTTGATGACACAAATCAAAAATACTGGTTTGATTTCAACAAATCAAAGTTCCTGCATAACATTGATACCTTTTATTATTCCGTGAAATTAGTGGAGGATTTTACCGATGATTCCAATGATCAGAATGTGGCACAGTTTAGAAAGTATTTTGAGAAGAAAAAGTCTTTTCTTGCTTCCAGATACGGAGAATCCCTCCCGGTCTTCTTTGATGGTTTTGATCGTAGTCTTAACCTTTGCCCTGGCAGTTTTGCTGGTTTTTTCAACATCTGCTTACAGTGCCCGGAATGGTTTGACGTATTTATTGCTCCTGTTGTCCCTCATTCTTCTGATGGCGGGCTGTCTGTTACGTCTGAGATTGTGGTACAGATTAGATCTTATATGTTATGGATGTATGGAGTGCATGAGGCCTTTGAGAGGTCTTATCATTATGTGAAGCTGATCTGTGATCATTTTGGTTTACATATTGCTTACTGCCAGGAAAACAGGATTGACTATTGCTGGCACAGCAACTACTTAAGTAATCCGGAAAAGTTCTTTTCTCCTGAGAACTTCTACAAAATGAGGGTTGACCGCTTCAAGGATGCCCTGATCCATACTGCCAAGGTAGGTTCAGAGGGCTATGAGATTGATTATGTATCTATGGGGAAACGTTCGGACAAGGTATTTATCCGTATTTACCTGAAAAGCAAAGAAGTTATTGAGAAGAATTATAAACCATGGTTCTTCAAGGTCTGGCTGTTCAACGGTCTGATCAACCGTTATGATCTGTATTGTTATGAGGAATGCTATAAGCGGCACTCCTGGGAATACCTGGATACTGCCAGGCTGAAATATTACAGTGAATATGGTTCTAATCCGGAGCTCCGGAAGCAGTGCTGTCATGTTGTGGAAGATAAAGTAACTATGTCCCCGGATGCGCTGCATAAACTTGCAGATACATTAACACCTAAGATCAACCTGATCATGAACGTGG
>OLNL01002965.1_pt1 | contig 11971 bp, 8 predicted proteins | sample 1672181 | NCBI WGS metagenome assembly OLNL01 (sample SAMEA3136656, study PRJEB25190) | human gut metagenome | biome: human gut; feature: human-associated habitat; material: faeces | place: Austria | collected 2013
CCCCCTGTTCGTGGGGCGAAACGCATCGAGTCGATGCGTTTCGCCCGGAACTCTTCTTTTCGTCTGCTTGATCGCGCACGGACGGCCTTTGTCTGGCCTTGTGGTCGATCGCGAACATCCTTCGTCCCCTGTTCGCGCTTCGTGTTCACGTCCGACTTTGCCCGCGGTCGCACCCCGCGACTTCTGGGCGGTTTTGCAGGAAATGGGCGCCGATTTTGCCATGGGTTCGGACTTCTGTGTGGTTTCCCGCGGGCGTTGTGCAGCTCTGATTCCGCTGACCTGGGGAAACGTTTGCATCCTGAAGCCATTCTGGCTGAATTCGCCTGCAAAACCGCCCAGAAGTCACGAGCGGGTTCGGCGGAGTTCGCGCTGACTGCATTTGGCTTGTGCGCTTCGTTGATTCGCGCACTAGCGCTTTTGCCTTCGGCTTCGCCGTTCAAAATACTTAACATTCCTGATATTGGGGCAAATACAAAGTATTTTGAACGGCGGCATAGCATGTGGACCAACGCTTACTCATACGAGGACATCGGCGAGTTCCTGCGGGAGGCGCGCAGGGCGCGCGGCATCACGCAGGTAGAGATGGCGAGAAAGCTCGGCTTCTCGTCGGTCACGCTCTCGGCGCTCGAGACGGGCAAGAACGTGTCGGCGATCAAGGTCGACCGCTACCTGCAGCAGCTGGGTTTTCGCATGGTGATCGTGCCCAAGGGCGCAGACGTGGAGGTGACCGAATGAGGCAGCGTTAACCTCGGTGGGTGCGAAAAGTCATCGTGCGGCGGTGGGCTGCCTTTCGATAACCTCTATTTTTCCGTCCATGCCGGCTATCCAGCCACGGAATTGGGGGCTGTCGATTACCTTTACCCGCACTCGTGCGGTTTCACCGTCGGGATTTACTGCAACGTGTCCTTTGAGCCTGTCTCCGAAATGGTCGTACAACGGGTTCATCATCTTCCGTTCGTTGACCTGAAGCGTTATCCATTTTGATATTCCTAAGAACATGCCGAACTGCGTGCACTCGAAATCCTCTAGGTCAAAAGCGTTGATTTTCGCGCTTGCTGCGCCGTCCACGCAGGTGTCGAGAACTTGTTCCATGCGATCGAGTCGCCGCGCTATGACCTTATCGCGCTCTTCGCTGAAAGAAACCATGTAGTAGCAGTCGTTGATGTGCGTGAGCAAAATCGGGGTTTCCGTCTTGGTCTCCCTGTATCGGGATTTCTTCTCCAGGTCGAATCCTATGTCAAGATACTCGAAGGATACCTTGTGCCGCGGCGATGCGGCTAGCGCCCCTTGGATAACCTCGATATTCCGAAATACCTGATTATTCTTGGTTTTTGGTCGGCGACCCAGGCGAATCTCGGCTTTCAGGGATTGCGATTCGCTATGCGACCCAAGGGCGAGGATGGATTCCACGAGGTCTCTTGACGTTTGCTCGTCGATCGATCTGGAGCTTTGAACGATGTCGATAAGCATCTTAAGCTCGTTTTGCCGAAACCGCCGCGAGGAGACGTAATACTCGAATGTGCGATGTTTCTCTCGCGTAATGGCGATTCCGAAATCCTGCAACGTTTTGATGTCGCTGCGAATCGCGCGTTGGTTCGCCTCGGTGTGGGGCAAGCCAAGCCTATCGAGCAGTTGCTTGACGGAGAACCGATGTGTTCGGTCGCTCTCCTCTTCGAGAATCATCTTCACCGTCATAAGACGGTGCTTATGTTTGGCTCCGCATCGGTTTGACTGTTTGCTGGTCATAGCGCCGTCCTTGCTAAAAAAACCGTTATAACGACCTGATGAGGTCGTGGAAACTCTAACCCATTGACTACGCTTACGGGCAACCATTTGTGCAAATGGCCTGATGATCTCGGTAAAAATGAACTGGCGAGCAGGGCCGCATGAACAGGGGACGGTGAACAGAGGGGGTGAACAGTGGCAGGTTGCTCGGGTTCCAACAGCGGCTATGAACAGGCATGCTCGAACAGGGAGACGGGGTGCGTTCAGGGGGCTTACACTTCCCAAAAGCGCATCCTGAACGCGCCTCCGCCCCCTGCTCCCTTAACAGAAACGATTGGAGGTAGGCGTGGCAGAAACGGAGAAAACCAGGAAGCGCTCGGGGATTGAGCGGGTTTTGGGTCAGTCCATCGGCGTTGACCCCGAGCAATGCGGGCTGCTTTTGCTGGCTGGCCCGGTTGGCGCGGGCAAGACGTACTCGTCCATGAGCCATATCGCCGACCAGCTTATTGCGTTCGGGGCGAAGTGCAGGCGGTTCGTCTTCGTGACGAACGTGAAGCGGAATCTTCCCGTTGACGAGTTGCTGCACATCCTCGATGAGCGCGGCCATCCCGAGCTTGCCGCATACGTGGTTAAGCTCGACTCGAATCTAGGGATGTTCCAAAGCAATATCAACGCCGCAAAAGGCGTTATGCCAAGCGCCCCGTTCTCCTATTGGAAAAAAGGACCCAAGAAGCCCGGGTCGAATGAGCGTGCGGTCATCAAGGCCGAATTCGACATTCGGAACCTTCCTGAGCTGCAAGAAGCGGAGAGGCTGCAACGGATTCTCGAGGAGACGAGGAACCTCCCTCTGCGTGTCGGCGCCGCCCGGCGCAAGGCGATCGAAGGTGCTGAGGAGGAGGCGGAGAAGGCCGAGAGCAAACTTCGACGCTATATTTCGTCGGAATTTGCATCCATGTGCAAGCTTGACGAAGGCGGCTACCGCTTGATGACGCGGCAGGAGAAACGCGAACTGGTCGAGCAAAGTGCCTGGTGGGAGTGGCTCAGAGTGCTGTATCCATCGGTCCTGACGCACAAGAAGCGCGTGCTGTTCATGAGCGTGAACAAGCTGTTGGTGAAAAACTCCCCCATCATCCAGCCGTCGGAAAGCATTTGGGAAAGCGACTTGCTACGAGGCTCGGTCGTGATCATCGACGAGTTCGAGCTATCGAAGAGCGTCATCAACGATTTTCTGATTCGCGAAAGCGTTGGCAAGATGGCGGACATGGTAAGCATGTTCCGCATGCTTATGGGCCGCGCGCTCGAGGGTCGCCAGATTGACGGCAAGGGCGGCGACGGCAACGCAGGTGCGGCGTTCACGAGCGAACTGTTCCGCAGTCCTTCGAACAAGATCGGCTACGGGCCTAAGCTTCGTGCGGAGTTCAACGGCATCGTGAGTGCTGCAGAAGAGGCCTATCTTGAGCTGCATCTGGACAAACAGTTCCGCCTGAGCGATAGACTGCGCTACAAGAACCAGCCGTTTCTCTTCAACGACTTCCAAAGCCATATCGTCGATGTCGAAGACAGTTCATGGTCGGCGATCCGCTTCCTCGAAAGTCAGAACACCATCGAATTCGGTTCGGGCACTCCGCCCTATGCCGTGGGCGAGACTCTGATGGCGGGGCTGCGCGAAGCCGATTCCTACTCCGTCCCGTTGCTGCTGAGCAGGCTCGAAGGGCTTGTCAGGTGGATCGTCAGCTGGATCGCCCGCGTCGCTGAGAACTACCAGGCGGTTGTGGCGGAGGATGCCGATCAGGGAAAGCGTCCCGAAATCAGCTTCGACCAGGCTGTCGGCACGGTGCTGTCCGAGCTGAACATGATGGACGAGGTGCATGGCGAGTCGAATCCGGCGCGTCGTCGCGTTATCGAGATGGCCCATGAGGAGCGGGCGCGTCGCGTGGCGGTTGATGATGGGGCGAGGGATGACGATCCTGCAGACTTGAGCTTGTATCACAAGGGCTTCAGGATGCACGCGTTCACCGAGTCCGCGCAGCACGACACGTTGACGCGCATGGAGCGCTGCGCGCTTTCCTGTACGGCAGAGCGCAAACTTATCGAATTGAGTCGTCGCAACTTCGTGGTGGGCATTTCTGCGTCCCTAGACATACCGTCCGTCCTGGGCAATTACGATATCGAGCACATCAAGGCGGCTCTCGGCGACCGTTGCATCATGCTGGATGCGGACCAGCGGCAGGGAATCAAGGAAGACTACCAACGCAGCGTAAGCCGCTATGACAACGTCGAGGTCCACGTCAGCAAGATTTCCGACGTGGACCTTGAGGGGGAGTACAGCGTGAAAGCGTGGCTTTCCGTGTTCGATGACGTGGCTGTTGCCCGCAAGGCCTTCAACAAGGTCGCGATGGATTTTTCCACCGATGACGGGCGCTCGACTTTCGGGCAGCGGCGAGTGCTGAAGATCTGCGCCGCGTTCAAAGGGTTTTGGGAGGCCGATGATGCTCGCGCCATGCTCTGCGTTTTGAACGCGCTGCCGAAGGCCGGCGGAGGCGAGTTCGACCTGCTAAAGCTCAAAGACATGTTCGGGATGGTCTTCGAGCAGCTAGGGATCGACGGCAACGTGGACGACGCGTTTTGCGTGCTCGGCGGTGGCAACGAGGAGTTCGAACGTGCGAAGAAGCAGGCGCTTTCGCGCTTGGCGGCGGGCGAGAAGCTGTTCGTGATCACGGCGTATCAATCCGCGGGTGCGGGGCAAAACCTGCAATACGAGATTCCCGAAGGCGCAACCCCCGTTCAAATCAACGATCGCCCCGCATCTGGGGAAATGGATTTCGATTGCCTGTACGTGGAGGCTCCAACCCATACATCCCCGGTGATCGCCGGAAACGAGAAAGTGGACGAATACCAGGTGGTGCATCATATCTTGGGATGCGAGTACCTGTACGAGAATGCCGAAATCAGCAGAGGGGCGTTGCTCAGGAGCGTTTCGGAGGCGTTGCGCGCGCTTGGCGGTTCCGGGTTGGACTACGGCTACAAGGCGACCGATAGCGCGCGGCTGTTCGGGGCGAAGCAGGTGTATCAAGCTGTTGGCCGTTTGAGCAGGACGAACATGAAGATGCCGGTGATAAGGCTGTTCGCCGACGCCTGTCTTATGGAAGGCGTTCCCCTGGGCGTGCTGAAGTCGTGCGGGCTTACGTTCACGCCTGAGTTCAGGGCGATGGTGGATGCGTTCGATGAGCCGATTCCCCAGCTTTCGAAAGACATCAAGCGCTTGCGGCATAGGGCGGCGCGCGCGTCCGACAGGTCGCGCGCGTGCATTAACTCGCTTTTGGGTTCCGGCTGGCGGGCCGATGCTCGCAAGGCGTGGTTTGACCTGGGAAATCAGGTTCTCAAGTACCCGACGCTCCCCGACGGTTGGAGCGAGGTCCCGTATATGGAACGGTGCTATTACGTCGAGCTCGACGCGAAAAGGACATCGTATCGCTACACCGCAAAAGACGATTTCGCGTCGGTCGAAGTGCTCTTCGATTCGCCCGCCGGCGCAAAAAGCTTCGAAGTGAGCGAGAAGGCGGCGCGCCTGGACGCGCTCATGCGCATCCCTGGCATGCGGAGCTATTTCCAGCAGTGCGGATACGCTATGAAATGGGAGGCCTCGACAAGGATCATGACCCCCATTGTTGCCGAGAGCATCTACAAGGGGCGTCTTGGCGAAGTGTGCGGGCGTTTCGTCCTTGAGCAAAGCGGCATTGCGGTCGCGGATATCGACGACGCTTTCAGGTTCGAGAAATTCGACTTCGTGTTGCCTGGCACGCTGGGCGATCAAGAGGTGTTCATCGATTTCAAACACTGGAAAAAGCAGTCGGACAGAACGGGATGGGACTCGGAGAAGCTCGTCGATTGGGTGTTCGCGAAGATGGAGACGATCGATGCCAAGAAGGCCATCGTCGCTAACATATTGCCGCCTGACGAGGGCGATTATCGGGAGACGCACCGCTCAAAAGACGGGCGAAGGCTTCTTGTGGTGCCTGCTCTCGTCAAAGGCGACTGCTCGTTCGATGAAACGGCGATTCAAGCTATAAGGAGGTTTACCGATGGCGTTGCTGACTAACAAGCTGAGTATTTCCTTGGCGCACGAGGAGTTTGACGCGCGGTATGACGTGTTCGAGGTGACGAAAGAGGGCAAAGGCAGTCTTTCTTGGTCGTCGCGCGTTTTCGAGGCGTTTGGCACCCCGTATATCCTCTCGATCCTCGGTCAAGGCGGGGACGATCCATTCTATATCCTTGCTCCAAAAGGCCTTGTGTCGGTAAGGGGGCTCCGCGGTCATTTTGAGAACAGCTACGGCGGCGTTATCGAGGATGAGGATTTGGAGCCGGCCGACGTGGCAACAAGCCTGCTTCCAAAACAGGTGCCAAGCTGCGACGTGCCGGAGCACATTTTGGTGCAGCTGCTGCTCAACGCGCTTTTTGCGGGCAACAGCGAGAACGGGCCGTCCCTGCAAAACGTCACTGGGCATCTCTATTGCTTCAAAACAGGCAGGGATTGGGTTAAGAAAACGAAGAGCGGTCGCAATCTGCACATTATCGGGCTGGAGCTCAAAGTGACGCCGGAATCGTTGCTGAAGGTGAATGTTAGAACGTTCACCAGGGCAAATGCCGCCGGTCTGATATTCGATGACAGGAAGAAAAGCGAGTTCCCGCGGTACGTGGTCGACTTCGACGGCCCAACCATGCGTCGCGTTTCCCCAGGTGAAAGCCCTGAGGCCGACAACGTTTTCATCCAGAAGCAGTACGAGGGGAAGAAAAGCAAGATCCCGTTTTTGAAATACGGCAATCGGAAGGCTTTTGCGAACTCGAAATGCGGGGTTATCCAAGAGGTCGTCGAACGGTTTAACGAGACGTATGCGGGCATGGCGAACATATCTTTTCAGGCGATCGACGATTCTAGGCGCGCCCCCGTTCCCAAGAAGCTGATGAAAGTCGATTACCCCGCATGGTTTGCACGGGACGAGTACGTGGTGGTTGACGTCGCTAAAGACGCTGCAAGTAGGAAGGCGTGCGAGTTTGTCGCCGATTGGCTTGCGTTCGACGAGCATCTCGGTGCGCGCCCGCGCATCGTGGACAGCGCCGTCGCCGGTGCCAACAACCTGCTGATTCTTCATGAGAAAGCGTATTACAAGGACCTGGGGATCGACGACTCCTATGCCTCTTCCGTGCTTGAAGGCGCAGCATGCCAGCATTTGACCGTCGAGACCGTGCAATCCGAGTTCGGTAAGCCGAAGGAAGACAGCGGCATGCGTTTCGTCATTCCGAAATGCCTGGTCGAGGCCGCGGTTAAGCGCGATATTTGCGACGCTGCGATGCGCTTGTACGATTGGAACGCGCTCGAGTGCGACGGTCCGCTGGTTTTTGCGCTGTGCGGGCCCGAGTCGAAGGAGGAAAAGAAGGAACGCGAAAGGGGCAAGTCGCCAAGGCGTTACTCGTTCCTTGAGGTGAGCCCGACGGGCGCATTGGCCTTCTATCAGGGGTGTTCAGACAACGCCGTCTCGGGTTCCAAGTGGGATAAGCTCGCAGACGTGTTCACAAGCGAGTGGTCGTATAAGACGGAGGGCTTTGTGGTCAACGCCGCCGGCGACATCGATGCGATCGAGGTGACGGATGGGTTTCCCGTCCCTGACCTTGCCGCGATCAAGCGCGCCGTGGAAAGCATCGACTGGTCGCTGCCGAAAAGCGATGTGCTTGAGGCGGTATCGACTCTTACGGAAGACCCCGCCGTCGATGTTGCGCTGCGGGCGCTGTGCGAAGAGGTTTCCGAAATGCCGGATCCTTTGGTGAAGGCGTCGAAGCTCAATTCCCTGGTTGTGGATGCTGCGAGGATGATCGATAGAGGCTATCCGGCACGGCGTATTCGAGAGTTGGTGGACGCTCGGCTGGAGGAGCGGTTCGCAAGGCGCCTTTTGACCGGCGTGCCGCGCGACAAGGAAGCGCTTGCGACAACGTACGAGCCGATCGTCAAGATGCATTGCGTTCGGGAAGACGATTCGCTGCTGTATTGGGCGAGCAACTTCGATGGCCTAAGCCGGACAGGTCGGGAAAACGGCTGCGTCATCAGGAGCGTTCGCAGCGTCAACGGCGAGAACCCGTTCTTCACCGATTTGCTCGAAACGCTCGTCGTGCCCATCGCGCGCCTGGGCAACGCCTCGGTGCTGCCGCTGCCCTTCAAGTACCTCCGCGAATGGATACGAACGCAACAGCAGAGTGAACGAGGCTAAGTGGAGCGGGGCGTGAACAGACGAACGCACTTCCGTCCCCTAGTCTCGCTGCCCATCGTCGCGCGGCTTCGCCCTTTCGCCCTACAGCCCCCAGCGGGCGTATTCTAGGTAGCCGGCTACGCTGTAGTGCTCTGCCCAGTCGTCGGCCGGGGAGCCTTCTCCGCCGACGATTCCCAGGAAGCCGTTCTCGACTTTCTCACCCTTCTCGTTCACTACCAGGGCGTACCAGTGGCCGTATGCGTGCGTGGGTTTGCGCAGCTGGCAGGCCAGCGTCAGCTTCGGTTCGCCCTTTTTGCGGAAGAACGCGCCTTCCTCGTTGAGTTTCTTGATGAGCGTGCCGTCAAGCCAGAAACAGATGAACGGCGCCTCGAACGCGTCGGTGAGCGCTCCGGCCTCGCTGTTGTACACGTAGCAGAACAGTGCGCGGTCGCGCGAGCGGGCGAGCAGGTCCACCTCGCTGTCCTTGAGCTTGAACTCCACCACGGCGAACGCGCCGGGGCGGTTCGGGTTCTCGCTTACGGTGGTCACCGCCGTTTTGACCTGGAAAAAGAACGTTTCGGGCGGCGTGCCCGGCTTCTCAAGCTGCTGCTTGAGGTTCAGCGACACCACGTCGATGCCCATATCCGCGGGCGGACGAAGCGCGTCCAGCCCGTTGCGGTACAGCGAGCTCATCAGCTGATACTCGCCGGTGTATCCGTTGTAAAGCAGGTTATAGAAATCTTGGGCCACGCGCCGCTCCTCCTCTTGGTTTGAATGGTTAGATTCTAGCGTTGAGTCGCGCAATCCTTCGCGAGAAGTTACCGGTTTTGACCCCGCCGAAGCGGGTAGGGAAGTAGGTGTTCGGCTTGGAGTGCGCTTGCCTCCTGCCTGCCGCTCTCATCCTCGCAGGTATGGGGCGAGAGTGCCGGCGCACTCCTTGGCCATGATGTTCGCGCGTTTGAGGACTTTTGCGCGCAGGTCGTCGTCGAGTAGGACGATTTGCGCGATGAGCGCCTTCGCGATCTGCAGCTCGTCGAGCCAAGGCTCGTCTTCCCAGAGGTCCTTCAGCGCGTCCGTGGCGTCAAGGGCCTTGGCGTATTGCGCGTCCGACGACTTGGCCAGCGCGCCTTCCTTGTTGTTGCGGATCTCCCAGACGAAGGCGCACGCGGGGTTCCCGACCTGGGTATGCGCCTTGATCGAGCGGTTGTCCGGATGCGTCGCCGCTCGCGGGTTGGTCCGCGCGAGGTATGCGGCACGACTCGGCAACGCGGCCGAGATTTGCCCTGTGATCGCGAGCAGCTCCTCGGCGTGCGCGCAATACACGTCGCAAATCTGGAACGGGGTCCTGCGCTCAGCCTCGATAAGTTGCTCGTCCGGTGTGCTCCATGCGTTGTCTACGCGCGCGGCGTTCGCGTGGGCGATGCGCTCGCTCGGGCTTTTGCGGGTGCTCGTTTCGTTCGGGTTTGCGAAGGCGCTTACCTTGTTCGGGTCCGGGGTGCTCATTTCGCAGGGGTTTTTGCGTACATGGGTTTCGCTCATCTTCGTTCCTTCCTTAGGCTGCAGCGCCGGAATCGCTGTCCAGGTTGTCGGTGCCGAATAGCGTATCGATCCAGATCTCGTCGTCCGGTCCCGGCGGGGGAAGGAAGTCAAGATCGTCGTCTTCGCAGATCGAAAACGCTTTGTGATTCTCCGGGGCTTCCCAGGTCGCGGCAGCTCCGCAATCCCCGGGCATCTCGCAACTCGCAATCAACTCCCGATACTGCGGATGCTGCTCGAGCCTATAGGCGGGCTCGCACACGCCGCGGCGACCGCGTTCGAACAGCCACCAGTTTCCGGCCGGCGTCTCGAGAAGCGTCGAAGGCAGCTTGTTGGCGCGCAGCGCGAAATACTTCGCCGTCCGCTCGTCCTGAAAACCCAGTACCAGGTGTCGGTCGCAGTTGCCGATGATCGAGTTCGCCACCGCCTGGTCGTAGCGCGCCTCAAGCTGGCTGACCGTTTGGCAGATGATGGTGCAGCTGACCTCGCGGCTGCGGATGACGGAAAGCACGTCGTCGAAGCCGGGCAGCGTCAGGTTCGCAAAATCGTCCAACATGAAGCGAACGGGCACGGGCAGACGCCCGCCATCGCAGCGCGTGTCTGCGAAATCGCACAGGCTTGAGAACGCTTGGCGCACGAAAAGGCTGGTCAGAGGCGCCAAACTGCGGTCCATGTCGTCCATGGTCACGAACAGCGCGCGCCGTTCGCGCCCAAGGTCGCAAAAGTCGATTTGCTGCGCCTTGCGAAACGACGCGAGCGCCCCGTCGAACGTTAACGGCAGCAGGTTTGCGGCGATGATGCCCATGATGCTCGAGTGCATCTTGTCGGCGCGCGCCGTGCTCCGTGCGCGGCGGAACAGCGAGGCGGCGTAGCTATCGGGGTCCTGCTTGGAAAGGTCGGCGAACAGTGCTTCGGCGTTGCCTTCGCACGCCTGCTCATACACGCTCACCACCGACGCCATGTTCCATTCGCGATCGGGCAACGCCTCGAACACGTAGGCGATGTAGCTGGCAACGTAGTTGGCCGCCGCGCCCGCCCAGAACGGGTCGTCGCCCATGTCCGCACGGGGGAACAGCGCGCTGGCGATCGCGATGATGTCCTGCGCAAGAGGGCGACCTTTGCGCCAGCGAACGTGGTGAAGCGGGTCGTAGCCGATCTCGCCGTCCATGGTGGTGAAGTCAAGGCGGTCGACGACGTACCCATGGGCCCGCAAATACGGCGCCATCTCGTCATATAGGCGGCCCTTGGAGTCGAGCACGATGTAGGAACCCTCGCACTGCAGCAGGTTGGGCTTCAGGAAATTGCGCGTTTTGCCCGATCCGGAACAGCCCAGAACGAGCACGTTGTTGTTGAGGCCGGTCGCCCACGAGTCCATGCTTGCGGCGTGTTCGGAGGTGAGGATGAGCTGCCCCGCGTAGGCGGCGCGGGCATTCGCACGGTTGTCTATCATGGCTGCTTTCGCTTTCTGTTACAGGTTTGCGCTGGTGAATAGGGGGGTGGGGAAGGGGCTGCCGTGCTCGCGGCCGACACCCCGTCAAAGCCTGGTGATGACGCGGTCCGCAAGGCCTGCTTCAACGGCTTCTTCCGCTTCGAAATAGGTGTCGGAGGCCGTAAGCTCGAAAACGCGCTCGATCGACATGCCGCTGTGCCGCGCGATGACGCCGGCCGTGATGTCGCGGATGCGCATGAGGTCGTCGGCCCGGGCTTTCACGGAAAGCGCGCTGCCGCCGGCGCCGGCGCCGATGAGCGGGTCGTGGATCATGACGCGGCTGTGCGGCAGGATTTCGCGCTCATCGCCGGCGATGAACAGTAGCGCTCCCATGCTTGCCGCCATGCCAAGGCAAACGGTGCGGATGGGGCAGCTTACGGCTTGCATGACGTCGTAAAGCGCCAGGCCGGACTGGACCTCGCCGCCCGGGCTGTTGATATAAAGCGTGATAGGCATCGTGGGATCTTGGCGCTGAAGGTGAAGCAGACCGCGGATGACGACGGCGCAGGATTCGGCATCCACCGAGGTCATAAGCTCGAGCTCGCGTTGGTCGAGCATCTCGTCGCGGATGTCAAGGCGATTGAGGCCTTCTGCGGTTTCGCGGATGATTTGAGGTTGATAGACGAATGCATATTCGCTCATGACGAGCTCCTTCCGAGGGCGAGACGGGACAACCTAGGACGCAATAGGGAAGACGCAAATCGGCAGCAAGCTAGCATGAGCTGCCATGCGCAGGGCGTCGCTTATATGGTTGTATAGGAAAATCCGATGCACGGCAGCTGCATCGGCAACTCCTATAGGCGCAAGGCCTATCTGCCAGGAGGCGGGTCTCGCGACCCTCGGGTGCTTAAGACGGTAGCACACGTTAAAGCAGCACGCAAGTGGGAAAATGAAAAAGTTTCGGGCTGCCGTCCGTGCCTGGTATTTAGGTCACTCGAAAAACTAAACGCAACGCTGCAAAGGTAAATGCAACATTGCGTTT
>OLNL01002968.1_pt1 | contig 11966 bp, 8 predicted proteins | sample 1672181 | NCBI WGS metagenome assembly OLNL01 (sample SAMEA3136656, study PRJEB25190) | human gut metagenome | biome: human gut; feature: human-associated habitat; material: faeces | place: Austria | collected 2013
AAAAAATTTGCTCGAAAATCCGCATATATTTCCTATGAACACAAGCTCTGAAAAAGCACAGGCTTCAGTGTGCCTTTCGCTCCTGCAAGTCCTTTTCCGCCTTTACCTGCTGCAAATAACTGGGCAAAAGCTGCTCCGGCGGAATCCACGCACCCCTGGCAGCAGCAGCCAGACAGATTCCGACACCGTTCTGCAGCTGCTGCACCGGCAGGACACGGGGCTGCTCCAGCAGGTTTCCCACGCTTTCTGCGCCGTCGCCCACCAGCAGCACCGGCTCACCCAGCGCATTCAGCTGCTGCGCCAGTTCCTGCTGCTCCAGAATCCCGTCCGCCTGTTCACAGGTGACGGCAGTACCGCTGCTGCGGTAGATGCCGGCATAGACCAGGGTCTGGCGTGCCGTCATCACGGGGCAGATCAGTCCCATGTGCGCCATGCCCTGCCATGCCAGACCCTCCAGCGTGGAGATACCGGCACAGGGAACCCCCAGCGCAAATGCCATTGCCTTTGCCGCAGCCACGCCGATGCGCAGACCGGTATATGAGCCGGGACCGACTGCCACGGCAAAGCCCTCCACCTGCTGCCACGTCATTTCCAGATCCGACAGGATACGTTCCGCCAGCGGCAGGATCACCTGCGAATGGGTGCGGCGGGTGTAGAGCGTCTGCTGCGCCTTGATGCAGTGCTGTTCAGTGTCGTACAGGGCGGCAGCTGCCACCTTGCCGGAGGTGTCAATTCCCAAGATCTGCAAAGCGCTCATCTCCTTCTATTGTGATCTTCCGCTGTTCCTCTGCGGTGCGCTGAATGGTGATGCGGATGCAGTCCGCCGGCAGTTCCGACCGGATGTTTTCCGACCACTCAATGGCGAACACGCCCTCGTCCAGCGGATAGTCATAGAACCCCGTGGACTCCAGATCCATGGCGCCGTCAATGCGGTACATGTCAAAATGGTAGAGGGACAGTCCGTCGCCGTGGTACTCCTGCACAATGGCGAATGTGGGGGAGGACACCACATCGGGCAGCCCCATGCCTTTCGCCAGACCCCGGGTAAAGGTGGTCTTTCCGACGCCCAGTCCGCCGAAATAGGCGATGACATCGCCGGCATGAAGCCGTGCGCCGATCTGTTCCGCAAGCGCCATCGTCTCCTCAGCGGAATTGGTGGTCACTGTAATTTTTTCCACGTCCGTGCCATCTCCTTAGAACAGACCCGTGATATTGCCCTCGTTGTCACAGTCGATCTTCAGGGCAGACGGTGCCTTCGGCAGTCCCGGCATGGTCATGATGTTACCGGTGAGCACAACGATAAAGCCTGCACCGTTGGAGAGGGTCACGTCACGAACGGTCACGGTGAAGTGCTCCGGCTTGCCCAGCTTGGCGGGATCGTCGGACAGGGAGTACTGGGTCTTTGCCATGCAAACCGGCAGGTTGGACGCACCCAGCGCCTCGATCTGTGCCAGCGCTTTCTTTGCCGGTGCAGTGAATGTCACGCCGTCGGCACGGTAGATCTCTTTCGCCAGGATCTCCACCTTTTCCGGAACGCTCAGCTCAGTGTCGTACAGCACGCGGAAGTTGGAGGGCTTGGTTTCGATGGTCTTGCAAACCTTTTCCGCCAAGTCCATGCCGCCCTCGCCACCCTTGGCGAATACCTCTGCCATGGACACCTCTGCACCCAGCTCCTCGCAGAAGCTCCGGATAAAGTTCAGCTCTGCGTCGGTGTCGGTGTGGAAGCGGTTGATTGCAACAACTACCGGCACGCCGTACTTCTTCATGTTCTCGATGTGCACCTGCAGGTTGACGATTCCTTTTTTCAAGGCATCCAAATTCTCGGCGGTCAGCTCGGTCTTGGGCACACCGCCGTTGTACTTCAGGGCACGCACCGTTGCCACCAGAACCACGCAGTCCGGCTTCAGACCGCCGTACCGGCACTTGATGTCAAAGAACTTCTCTGCCCCCAGATCGGAGCCGAAGCCCGCCTCAGTCACGCAGAAATCGCCCAGCTTCAGCGCCAGCTTGGTGGCACGCAGGGAGTTGCAGCCGTGGGCAATGTTAGCAAACGGGCCGCCGTGGATGAGCGCCGGTGTGTGTTCCAGTGTCTGCACCAGATTCGGCTTCAGCGCATCCTTCAGCAGTGCGGTCATTGCGCCGTTTGCGCCCAGATCCCTGGCATAAACCGGATTGCCGTCCAGATCGTATGCCACCAGAATCTTGCCCAGACGTTCTTTCAGGTCTGCCAGATCAGAAGCCAGACAGAGAATTGCCATCACTTCGGATGCTACCGTGATCTGGAAGCTATCGCTCCGGGGAATGCCGTCTATCTTACCGCCAAGACCGATGACGATATTCCGGAGGGCACGGTCGTTCATGTCCAGCACACGCTTGATCATGACACGGCGCTGGTCGATGCGCAGCACGTTGCCCTGCTGCATGTGGTTGTCCAGCATTGCGCAGAGCAGATTGTTGGCGGAGGTGATGGCGTGCATATCGCCGGTGAAGTGCAGGTTGATGTCCTCCATGGGAACGACCTGTGCATAGCCGCCGCCGGCTGCACCGCCCTTGATGCCAAAGACCGGCCCCAGAGACGGTTCCCGCAGCGCCAGAACGGACTTCCTGCCAATGCGGCGGAGTGCATCCGCCAGACCGACGCTGATGGTCGTCTTTCCCTCGCCGGCAGGGGTGGGGTTGATGGCAGTCACCAGAACCAGCTTGCCGTCCGGCTTGTCCGCCAGCTTCTGGAACAGGGATTCCGAGAGCTTTGCCTTATAGTGGCCGTAACACTCGATGTCCTCGTCTGCAATGGCGAGTGATGCGGCAACCTCGCCGATGGGGTTCATTTTAGTCTGCTGTGCGATTTCGATATCCGATAACATAAATACGCTCCTTTTCTCGATTTTCTTCCGAAAAACATACTTTTATTATAGCATTTTTCCAAGCGCAATGCAAGAAACTTTTCACTTTTCGGCTGATTCGCTGAATTTCAACATGTTTTGCCTGCCACATTTTGCACTCTGCCATTTCTCCCGATTTTTCCATTGGAATTCTCTGCGAAAATTGCGATTTTCCCTTGACACGGCTCGAATCTTCGGGTATAATAGAAACGGTAGCATTTTGCGATCCGTATGTCAGGAACAGCGGGACTGCCGAAAGACGGCACGCTGATAAATTTTCCTGAGAACCTGTTCCGTATTTTTCGGAAAAAATACCGAACAGGCGTTTATATACCTTATCAAGAGCGGCGGAGGAACAGGTCCTGTGAAGCCCGACAACCGGCTGATTGCAAGCGTCAGCAGCGGTGCCAAATCCTGCGGTATATCCGAAAGATGAGGGTCTTGTACAACACACAAAGGTACCCTTGCGGTACCTTTTTTTGTTTGTCCCCAAAGGTTAGAAAGGAACAAAACTATGGCAAGAAATCTTTTCACTTCCGAGTCTGTCACAGAAGGTCATCCCGACAAAATCTGCGACCAGATCTCCGACGCTGTGCTGGATGCGATTCTGGCACAGGATGCACAGGCACGTGTTGCCTGCGAAACCATCACAGCAACCGGCATGGTGCTGTGCATGGGCGAAATCACCACCACCGCAAAGGTGGACATTCCCCAGATCGCCCGTGACGTTGTGGTAGACATCGGCTACGACCGTGCAAAGTACGGCTTCGACGGCTACACCTGTTCTGTCCTGACGGCGCTGAACAAGCAGTCCCCCGACATTGCAATGGGTGTCAACGATGCCTGGGAGAGCCGTGAAAGCGAGTCCCACGAAACCGGCGCCGGCGACCAGGGCATGATGTTCGGCTATGCCTGCGACGAAACGCCGGAGCTGATGCCGCTGCCCATCTCTCTGGCGCACAAGCTGGCAATGAAGCTGACAGAGATGCGCAAGAACAAGACCCTGACCTACCTCCGTCCGGACGGCAAGGCACAGGTGACCGTGGAATACGAGGACGACAAGCCCCTGCGCATTGACACCGTTGTGGTTTCCACCCAGCACGCACCGGATGTTTCCACCGAGGTCATCCGCAAGGACATCATGAACTACGTCATCAACACCGTTCTGCCCAAGGAACTGCTGGACGAGAACACCAAGTACTTCATCAACCCCACCGGCCGTTTCGTTGTGGGCGGTCCGCAGGGCGACAGCGGTCTGACCGGCAGAAAGATCATCGTAGACACCTACGGCGGTATGGCTCGCCACGGCGGCGGCGCATTCAGCGGTAAGGATCCGACGAAGGTAGACCGTTCCGCCGCATACGCTGCACGGTACATCGCCAAGAACATCGTGGCTGCCGGTTTGGCAAAGCGCTGCGAAGTACAGCTCGCCTATGCCATCGGCGTTGCCAATCCGGTTTCCGTTCGGGTAGACACCTTCGGCACCAGCAAGGTTTCGGAACACGTTCTGGAGGAGGTCATTCCGGAGATCTTCCGTCTGACCCCTGCCGGCATCATCGAGATGCTGGATCTGCGCAAACCGCAATACCGCCAGTTGGCTGCCTACGGCCACATGGGACGGGAAGAGCTGGGCGTTGCGTGGGAGCGCCGTGACAAGGTAGAGGCACTCCAGAAGGCAGTTGCCGGCAAGTAACCCATCCCTGATCTTTTCGTAAAAGAAGCGCATCTTCGGCGTAGTTCCGAGGATGCGCTTTTTGCGTCAGCGGCGAAGCAGTTCCTGAATTTCTTCCACCTGCTGCTGCATGGCCTCCACGGCGGTTTCCGGCTGGAACGTGGTGGCGTAGTCGTAAATCGCCACGCCGTGCACCTGCGCCATGGAGAGAATCAGTTCCACCTGCCGTGCAGGGATATCGCTGTGCTCCAGCCACTCCTGACTGCCGCTTCCTGCCCAGGTGTCCTCCCGTCCCATCTTGTGCGTTCCGATGCCCACGACGAGGGACACCGCCGGACAGGTGACCGTTTCCGCCCACATGGCTGTCGTCTCGGCAAACGGCGCAACTTCGTTCTCAAAGCCGAAATACACCTGCGGAATCAGCACATCGCAATAGCCCGCCTCCGCCGCCCAGCGCCGCACATCGGAGAACTGGCTCTCATAGTTGCCGTGCATGGTTCCCTGCGGACTGATGCTCACTTGCAGCGCCGGATTCACAGACTTCACCGTCTGGTAAATCTGCTGCACCATGGCGTTGGTCTGTGCCAGCCGAAACTGCGTCAGATCCGACTCTCCGCTCGCCCCAAATGCTGCCGCATCGAACGCTGCATCGGCGGTCGGATAGAAATAGTCGTCCAGGTGAATCCCATCCACGGGATACTGCGCCACGATTTCCCGCACGCCGTCCGCAATCAGCCGGCGCACCTCCGGATACGCCGGATTCAGCCACCAGAGCACACCGGATTTTACCAGATATGTCCCCCGCTTTTCCGTGTCCTCATACCACTGTTTCACCGGAAACTGCGTGCCCATCTGCTGCATACCCTCGTCGGTTTGTCCGCGCATGGGGTTGATCCACGCATGCGCGGACAGCCCCAGTTCATGCGCTTCCTCCAGCATGATCTCCAGCGGGTCGAAGTCCAGCGTTTCTCCGGCATACTCCCCCACGGGAAAGAGCGCCGAGGCATAATAGGCATCCCAGTAAGCCCGCACATGAAGATAGACCGTATTGATGCCCATGTCCGCTGCCTGCTGAAAACGCCGGCGCATCTCCGCACGAAACGATTCCGCATCCTTGCCCTGCAGGGTTTCCGCATAGTCCATCACCGGAAACCACATGGCATAGGTCGGATCGTACTGCACACAGGCGGTTCCCTCCGCCGCCGGCGCAGTGGTGGTAGTGAGGTGCAGCTGTTCCAGACTCTGCACCCGATCTGCCAAATTGTCGCAGAACTGTGCATTTTCCGGCACAGCACGTCCCGTGTGAAACGTGCATCCGCACAGCAGCAGCACCGCTACAAAGATTCCAGCATAACCCGTCCGCATTGCTCCGCCTCCTTTTTCCATTATCTTATGCGGGTGACAGCGGACTTATTCCAAAAACAAAGGACACCACACCCCCATTCGGGAGCGCAGTGCCCTTTTCAAAACGAACCGAAGCTCTAAATCAGCCCGTTTTCATGTTGTACAAAAGTTGTACGAATCGCTTCGCCTTACTCCGGCAGAGCGTCGATCAGGTGTACCAGGAACTTCAGCAGGCTCATGCTATCGTCAGCAGTGATACCAACGCCTCTGTTGCAGTCTGCATTCAGAGTAGCCTGTTCGTTCAGCTGAACTGCACCTGCAACTGCCTTGTTCAGCAGAACTGCGTCAGACAGATCAACATCGCCATCCAGATTTACGTCGCCCAGCAGAACGCCAGCCGGTGTGCTGAATACGGTTGTTGTGGTAGTTGCACCCTCAGAAGTGGTTGCAGTTGTCTCATTGCTGTTGCTGGTAGTAGTGCTATCGCTGTCAGAAGCAGTGGTAGCAGCAGTTGTGGTAGTAGTTGCGTTTTCGTCAGTTGTGGTAGTAGTAGTCGGCTTTGTGCCATCACGCTGAATGTTCGGAGCTTCGTCCTCGATGAAGGATACAACCCAGCACAGAGGAGAGTTCCAGTTGATGGTGCACTCGTTTACGGACCATGCCTCTACGTTATCCAGGTAGCACTTCATCGGAGCCAGAGAACCGATCTTGTAGCCCATACCCTGAACCATCGGGTCTTCCATGTTGGAGTTCGGACCGCCGGACAGAACGCCTGCCGGTGCATACGGGAAGTCGCTGCTATTCAGCTGACCAGACCACCATCTGTGGTGCGGATACTGTGTGGAGTGTTCGCCATAACCGGTTACATAAGACTGCTCCAGCGGGTTGCGACCCATCAGGTAGTCAAATGCGGAGGTTACACCATCGATGTACTTCACATCGCCAGTTGCATCGTAAGCCAGAGCCAGAGCCATTACGTTGTTGATTACCATGGAGTTGGAACCCCACTCGTAACCATCCTCAAGCTCCAGACCAACCAGGTTGCCTGTGCCGCTTGCGCTGTCGTACTTCCAAACTTCGGTGTCATAGTTGTGACCTACATACGGGATGTCATATGCAGACTTGGACTGGATATCCAGATAGTAGTCACCAGCTCTGATGATGCTTTCCTTCATCTTGTCAACTTCGTCCTGAGTCAGCAGACCCTTCTTCAGCATGTCAGCCGAATTCTCATACATAGAGATGGTACCTACGCTGTTCAGAGTACCCCAAGTGAACAGAGAGCATGTGTTGTTGTTTTCGCCGCCGGCCAGAACACTGGAAACCTCGAAAGCCTTACCGTTGTCCTTGCCGTATACGTTCTGACCGTTGCCATACTGGCTCAGTACATCATAGTAAGCCTTATCGCCAGTAGTGATGTACAGTTCGCAAGCTGCCCAGTAGAACTCGTCGCTGACGTTGTCGTCACCGTACGGGCCACCGCCCTTGTTTGCCAGTACCATCGGCGCATACAGACCAGTGTCTGTGAAGCCGGTGAACGGTGCGTACTGATCCTGTGCTGCCTTAAATGCCTTGACTGCTGCGTCCTTCAGAGTCTTTGCATAAGTAGAATCAGAAGCTTCGAACAGACGAGCGCCCTGTGCGCATGCTGCTGCGAAGTTCAGAGTTGCTGCATAAGTAGCCGGCTTTACGATACGCTTCGGCTGTCCCTCCTGAGACGGAGCAACTGCCAGACCGGTCCACTTGTAGTCGTGCATCTTGTGGTATACCATACCATCCTCACGCTGCATCTTCAGGAAGAAGTCCAGCTCAACCTTGCACTCGTCGAGGATGTCCGGTGTGTTGTTATTGGTTTCCGGAATAACAACAGTACCGGTGCCGTCTGCCCACTTGTCAGCCTTGCCGACAGCCACAGAACGCTCATACATATTCATGAGAGTCCACAGAGAGATACCGCCGTTTACGATGTACTTACCGTAGTCGCCGGCATCGTACCAGCCGCCGGTTACATCAATGCTCTTGCCGTAGCTCGGCTCTTCGGTGTAGATGTAAACCCACTCGTCTGCAACCTCAGCCTTATCCGGGTTGTGGCCAGCCTTACGAGCCAGAGTTGCGGAGCTGCCGTCAACAACCTGATTGGAAGTGATGTACTCAGCCTTGGTATCTATACCAGAACGGTTCTGGTAGAAGTAGTTGATTGCGTTGGTCAGCATGCTTGCGGAAGATCCGTCGCCGGACAGCAGGCTGCTGCTGATATCGAACGGAATGGAGGTCTTGCCAGCAACTTCCAGAGTGTAGCCCTTGCCCTCTGTGGTGAAGTCGGTGAAGTCGATCACCTGGTTGTAGTTCCAGCCGCCGTTATCGTAGATAACCTTGCCATCAGTTGTGCCGGTGTAAACAACGTTGCCGCCAGAATCCTTGATGGAGTAGTCATACTGCTTGGTGTCGCTCTCGCTGTCCAGGATCAGAGTAGCCTTCTTGGCAGCGTTCGGATAGTAACCAACCTGGTTTACTTCAACGCCGGTGATCTTATAATCCGGAGTGGTAACATAGTCGGTCTTGTCGTCGGTCATATCAACCAGTGCCAGGTTGTCGAACCGAACGATTGTGCCAGCCGGGAAGCACTCTTCCGGAGTGTAACGGCCAGTACCGCCCATGTGGAATGTCCACTCACCGGTACCTTCTGCGCCGTCGGTCTGATCTACAACGAATTCATAAGCATAAGTAGACCACTGGTTTGCCGGAATGGTAACGCCCTTCCAAGCGTCCCAGCCCTGACCGTAGTCAACTCTCTCGCCGGTCTTGCTAGCGCTCTTCAGCTTGCTAACCAGATCGTCCGTGCTGATGCCTTCCTCATAGGTCATGCTCAGCTTTTCGCCGTTGCCGTGCCACATTTCCTTGTCATCGTTGGTCATGTCACCCAGCTTTGCATACATATGACCGGAGTTGGTCGGGTTTACACTATAAGTTACACGATAAGTGTGACCCCTCTCGATGGTCAGATTTCTATGACGGAACTGGCAGTCCCAACGGTCCTCACCGCCGTAACCAGTACCGCCGGGAGTTTTGATCAGGATCGCATAAATGCCATCTGTGATGTCGAACTTCATTTCACCAGTTGCGTTTTCGCAAATGTGCCACGGCAAGCCCTTGCCGTTTTCGAAAGTACCTTCTCCAAGCTCATTGCCAGCAGAGGCAGTCAGTGCGATTGCGCCCAGACCGGTCGCAGTCGCAGAGGTTGCCATAACAGCAGCCGAGAGCACGGAGATGACCTTCTTGCCGAGAGTTTTCTTCAGCATAAGTATCCTCCTTGAAAATTGAAAAAAGTTTTTGTGATGGACATGGGTACGCATGTCCAAATACAACGATTCTTTCCCGCCGGCGAACCGGACGTGTTATGCGGTTGATAAGATATGCAAAATGGCGCAATAATCCCCTTACAAGCGCATAATTTTCTCGTTTTAAATATTATAGCATATGCGATTTTTGTTGTAAAGAGATTTTTCAAAATTCAGTAAAATTTACCGAACAGTTCCATTAGATTTTGGGCACTTTGACGAAAATTCAGCTTTTCTCCATGGAAATTCAAAAAGGGTGCAGAAGTCCTCAGACCTCCGCACTCTTTTTATCGGAAAATATTGCGCATCTTACTGCACGTTTTTAGTCGGTCGGCAGGTTATTTACCAGACGAACCAGGAACTTCAGCAGTGCCATGGAATCGTTTGCGCTCAGACCAATGTCAGTGCAAACGTTTGCATTCGATTTCTGCTGGTCGCTCAGCGAAACAGAGCCAGCGATTGCCTTGTTCAGCAGAACAGCATCTGTCAGGTCGATTGCGCCGTCCAGATTTACGTCGCCGTACAGGGTAGCTTCCGGCCAGTTCGGCTGTGTGCCAGTGGTCTTGGTAGTCGTGGTAGTTGCCTTGGTGGTAGAAGCGGTAGTTCTTCTTGTGGTAGTTGTCTTGGTAGTTGTCTTGGTAGTAGAAGCAGTGGTAACGGAGCTGCTGTTACCGGTGTAAACCTTGATGGAGTCAATGGTGAACTGTGTGCAGTCGATCCACCAGATACCGAACTTCAGCTGACCGTCATAGTCCACCTGAATGATGGAGGAGGTTGCTGCGTCTACGTCCCATGTGATGGTACCGCTCTTGCTGTTGATGACCTGCGTCATGTCATCGCTCTGTGTCCAGTAGCCCGGTGCCACGCTGGTGGAGGAGCCGAATGCGCCCTGCCACTTGCCGATCTCGCCGGACTTTGCGGTGATGTTTACTGCGACCTTGGTAACCTTGTCGCTGGGCTTTACGCCCAGATCCTTCCAAGCCCAGCCGATCATACGATCAGTAGCCGGCAGCTTGTCATAATCTACAGCCTGGTTCAGGTTCTTGGAGTAGGTTGCACCGCCGGACGATGTGCTGCTCGACTGTGTGGTAGCCTGAGTAGCCTGAGTTGCCTTGGTGGTAGTTGTGGTTGCACGAGTGGTGGAGGCGGTGGTTGCCTGTGTTGCCTCGGTGGTAACTACAGCAGAACCGTTGACACCCTCGATAGTAGAGTCGATAGAACCGGTCTTATAAATAGAGTACAGACCTGCTGCTGCGCCGACAATGCCTGCATTGTAGTCCAGCGCAACTTCGTTTGCCTCATAATCGTTGACCGAGTCGGTGTAAGTAAAGTTTGCATCTGCCGGACCGCCGACCAGTGCGCCGACCAGTGTGTGGCCGTTTGCGCTATAGCCGGTCTGCTTCTTCATCTCGTCAAAGCTGCTGTAGCCGGAAGCTGCTCTGTGATGCGGATACTTTGCGGAGTTGGAGTCCATGCCAACGACAAAGTTGACGTTCTTGGGGTTGTTGCCCAGGATCATTGCCATCTGTGCCTTGCACCAGCCGGAATAATCCTTTCCGCTCTGTGCGGAATACTTGGAGGTAACCAATGCAGCCAGCTGCATGGTGGTGTTATACCGTGCGCTGCCCCAGGAAGCTTCGCAGTAGTACTGGCTATCGCTGGTGCACTTGCTGTTCAGATAAGTGGTGACCTTGGACCAGTCAGAACCGCTGCCGGTGATCTCACTCTGGAGAATGGCAGCACCCAGGCTGACATTGTTCCAGCTCATGGGGGAATATACGCCCCACTGGCAGCCGGACTGTCCGGACTTGCCGGCGTTTGAGGCATTCATAAAGGTGTTCAGGAATGTCTTATAGGAGCTGTCGCCGGTTGCCAGATACAGCCAGCCAGCTGCCCATGCCTGATCGTCATAATAGTCATAGGAGCCGTAGAAGTTGCCAGCCGCCGGGCACTCTGCCTTATTGGTGCGGATGGAATAGTTGTACAGTGCCTTTGCATAGGTCAGATCTTCCTCGTTGCCGAAGTTGACATAGTTTGCTGCCAGTGCTGCGGCATATTCTGCTGCGATGTCGCTGGCATCATCCGAAGTCCAGTATGCGGTACGCAGGCTCTGGTCGGTCTGGGATTCCGGAGAGCACCAGACATCGTGGTCTTCCTGACCCTTGCCCACCTGATAGCATAAGCTGGAAACGTCATTGCCGTTCAGCTTTGTGCTCGCCTTAAAGAAATCGCAGAAACGGTCTGTGAGCGCCTTCAGGTGTGCTGTCTGTCCCAGTGCGTCGTAGCTGTCCTTATACTCATAGTAGCCCCAGCCCAGTGTGGAAGCGGTGTAGCCTGCCGGCAGACCAAACTTTACGTGGTCGCCTGCATCGTGGTAACCGCCGTCCACCTCATCGGCAGTGTGGCAGTTATCTCTCCATGTGAACTGCGAAGCACTTCCCACATCGCTGCCGCACATATTTCCATCATAGAAATACATGGTGTACTGCAGCAGCTTTGCATAGTTGTCATAGGATGCAGCCGATGCGGTCAGCGTCTGCACCTGCATTCCCACTGCAGAGAGTGCCGTCGTTCCGGTCAGCAACGTTGCGGCACTTGCAACACAGGCAAGCACCCGTTTACCGAGCCCAATTTTCTTCATAAAAATACTCCTTTCGCAAAAAACGAATCCGATTTGTCCTGTCCGTTCCAGAAATCGGATGCGCCGCCTGTTTTACTTAAGATCGGAAG
>OLNL01002969.1_pt1 | contig 11963 bp, 9 predicted proteins | sample 1672181 | NCBI WGS metagenome assembly OLNL01 (sample SAMEA3136656, study PRJEB25190) | human gut metagenome | biome: human gut; feature: human-associated habitat; material: faeces | place: Austria | collected 2013
CCTTGCAAGAACATAATAAACAGAAAAGGGACAATATAGTGAATAAAACCTTCATTTATTGTAAACCGTAATGTTCCACTATATACTCTACTTTGCTGTTATTAATAGGGCAAACCAAACTTCCTGATGAATAACACCGCTGAATTACAGGTTCTTCACCACCTGCCAAGGCTTCTATGTTTTCCAGCAAGTATTGACTTGAAGTCTCTTTTTTATTAGATACTTTACACACCAACAGTGCCACTACCGTGAGCACAAACAATCCTTTTAAAATGTTTCTCATAATACATTTCTTTTTAAAACGATGCCAAAGGTATGGGAGATAAATCAATAATCCAAGGGTTTTCGTCAATAGTTTTCTGAACTCCATGATAATTCAGAAAGTTCAGAAAAGTTCAGAATTCCATCAGGCTGTTTTTGACCAAGAAAGTCCCAAAAACAATAATTTATATTACCTTTGCGGATAATAAAGAATGGAATATGAAAAAGAAAATCAACCGGTACATCCCTCTTGTAATATGTATTACAGCTGAAATAGTAATGATAATGCATTCGTTTAATAGCACACTCCAAAAAACGAATGGTGAAATAAATGGTGTCCTAAAGGAAGTAATCGTTGATGATTATCACACAAGATCCGGGAAACTTCCACTCGTATCGAGCCAGAAAGGGAAAAACAAAGTAAAGCAAACCTATATAAAGACAGCGACCGGTAAGACTATCTATACATTTAAGGACAGCGTAGATTCAGAAGCAGCATGTAGGTTAACAGAAGAGTATGTCATGGGCCGTCTTAATCCTCTTATTCCTGATAACGTCAACAAGAAACTTCAAGAAGGAATGAAACGACATTCCATAGATGGAAAAACCGGCATCGTATATCGTTCGCCCAACACATATACCTACAGCAATAAAGACTCTTTATCATATCATTCGGCAAGTTATCAAACTCCTTTCTATGCTTTAGATATCGCAAAAACATATCATGTAAGCGCATGGATAGACTATGACTGGTTGCCTCTGCTCATTAAACAGACTCCATTTTATAATTTTCTGCTTATTATTTTATTAGCAGGTGCAATTGTCTTTCTATTGATTACCCTTATCAAAAAACAGTATTGCTTTCCTAAAGCGCCTTCCTCTGTTATGATAAATGACTCCATCCCCGATGGTTGGTACGTCAGCCCTGACAAAAAATTATATATAAATAAAACACCATGTCAAATTCAGCCCCGTAGCCTTCAGATACTACAACTTTTATACGATGGGCGGGACAAAGAATACATCAGTCGTGAAGAGATAAAAGAAAAAGTATGGGGAAACGAAGCGGCAGATGTAAATAGCAGAATTGATACACACATCAAGCACATCCGTGAAGCTTTAAGAAATTCTCCTTACGACATTGCAACAGTAAGAGGCAAGGGTTTTAAACTGTTCTTAAAACCCATCGACTCCAAAGCAACCCAACCATAGCTAATCAAATATATACTTCACTATCTGATTATCCGTATTTACATCCGTTGCCCATAAACAATGGCCGGCTTCGTCTACATAGATACCCGTAATCGGACGGTCCAGCATGTATTCCTTACGCAGCTTTCCATCAAAGTCAAACACCCGAAGCTGTTTTGCACCCTGCTTATATTCCTTTTCCTTCATGATATCACTAAACTTGCGTCCATCATAAATGGCATAAATATAATGCTCTGTCACTTGAACATCATAATAACACATCCGTCCGGCCGGAATGCCATATCCTTCTGAAGTGACATGAAACTCCGGTTCACCATCTTCTCCCTTATAGTTGATGTGTCGGCCGTTCTCCATATTATAAATATCAAGCACATCTCCCAATTGAGTTACTGTCACCAAAAGTTTCTTATCCGGACTAAACGAGATAAAGCTACGCCAGCCTTGTGCCACAGCAGGTGCGCTTTCTTTCAATTGTTTCTCGTCAGTTATTGGTATACAGTCGGACTTATGCAATAAGTTCCCCGACATGTCTGCCCAACTAAAGCGGTTTTCTCCCGAATAATCGGGAATAACAAAGGAATCCGCACCCGATAAATCAAAGTCTAAAGGACGCATGAACGCCTTGTCCAACGAAATGTTTTCCTCCAGTTTCGGTTCTTGTCCCGGTGCAATGCCGCCATATCGAAACAAACGATTCTTTGAGCCATCCAACACCCATGCTGTATTATCTCCTCCCCAACGAATATTTTCAGCCGAAATCATCTCCTCAGGACCCTCACCCCGTTTACCGAAAGAGGAAATATACTTAAAGCCGGGATATGTGAAAGCATGATAATAATAATCCACATTATGAAGGTCAAAGACTACGGCTTTATCTCCTTGTACCCTAATTCGGTATGCATATCGGAACAGGGCTGTATCAACAGGTATCTCTTCTCCCTTTAACTGAACATTCCGGACTTCCTTTTCTTCCTGTTTCTTTTGTCCGCCACATGAAGTTATTAACACTAGAGCGAACAACAATATAACCACATTCTTCATTTCTTTATTTTTTAATTTTATCATCCCTGTACAATATCAAAGACAACGACTTTGGTATTCTAAGCCTTTTCGTCCTTTAGATCAAGCCTTTCTGTAAGTTTGTTTATTACGTCCTACTGCAATGGGACGTATATCCTGCTGCAATGGGACGTATATCCTGCTGCAATGGAACGTACGTCCTACTGCAATGGGACGTACGTCCTGTTACAGTAGGACGTAGCACTCTTCCGCTCAGGAGCTCTTAACCGATAGTAAGCAACGACTTAACCCTCCCTTTCTTACAGTAAGCAGCGATGAGGGATTTATCTTCCACATCGGCTGTTGCATCCGAAAACACGAAGGTGTATCAACATGAAAACAAGCCATCATCCTGACACACCCTCGGCATTTCGGTTCATTAAAGCAATATCCTTTACTTATAAATAGCTTTTTTACCGGCTAACAATGTGTTTTTCATTAACGAAACGATGGTCATCGGCCCTACCCCTCCCGGCACGGGAGTAATATAAGAACATTTCGGAGCCACTTCGTCAAACTTCACATCTCCTGTGAGCTTAAAGCCCGACTTCTTACTTGCATCCGGCACACGCGTAGTACCCACATCGATTATCACAGCCCCCTCTTTCACCATGTCGGCTTTTACAAAGTTGGGCTGACCGAGAGCAGCAATGATGATATCCGCTTCCTGACATTCTTTAACCAAATCCTTGCTACGGCTATGGCAAACCGTTACTGTAGCATCACCCGGATAAGATTTCTGCATCATCAGGGCTGCCATCGGCTTGCCTACAATGTTGCTACGGCCCAACACTACGCACTTTTTACCTTGCGTTTCGATGTGATAGCGTTTCAGCAGTTCGAGGATTCCGTTCGGGGTAGCCGATACATAACAAGGAAGTCCGATTGACATACGTCCCACATTGATGGGATGAAAACCGTCCACGTCTTTACGATAGTCGATGGTCTCAATCACCTTTTGTTCCGATATGTGCTTTGGCAATGGAAGTTGAACGATAAAGCCGTCTACATCGGCATCTTCATTCAGTTCTCTGACTTTAGCCAACAACTCTTCTTCCGTCACATCAGCCTCATAGCGAATGAGGCTCGATTTAAAACCGCATACTTCGCAAGCCTTTACCTTGGCTGCCACGTATGTTTCACTTCCTCCGTCATGGCCGACGAGGATAGCTGCCAAGTGAGGACGCTTGCCTCCTTTGGCTACGATTTCGGCAACTTCAGCAGCTATTTCCTGCTTCACCTGTTCCGAAATGGCTTTTCCGTCAATTAATTGCATAATCTCTTTGTTAAATGATTCTTTCCAACAAATGTAGTATAAATCAGTCAGTCGGCATAATAAGGAAAGGAGAAAGTTTTGCACTTCCTCCTTTCCTTATATATAAGGTATTACTTCTTCATCTTCGGCATCATCTTACCCATCTTGCTGCTTGTGACCATCTTCATCATCTTGCGCGTCTGGTCGAACTGTTTCAGCAGACGGTTTACTTCCTGAATAGTGGTACCGCTACCCTTGGCAATACGTGTACGGCGTGTTCCGTTCAGAACCTCGGGATGTGTACGTTCCTCCGGAGTCATGGAATAGATAATAGCCTCGATACTCTTGAAAGCATTGTCATCGATGTCGATATCCTTGATTGCCTTGCCCACACCCGGAATCATAGAAGCCAGTTCTTTCAGATTACCCATCTTCTTTATCTGATGAATCTGAGCCAGGAAGTCGTTGAAGTCGAACTGGTTCTTCTGAATCTTCTTCTGAAGACGCTTGGCTTCTTCTTCATCGTATTGCTCCTGTGCACGTTCTACCAATGATACGATATCACCCATACCGAGGATACGGTCTGCCATACGTGCCGGATGGAACTGGTCGATAGCATCCAGCTTTTCACCTGTACCGACAAACTTAATCGGCTTGTTTACTACCGTACGAATAGAGAGGGCAGCACCGCCACGGGTATCACCATCCAACTTAGTGAGTACGACACCATTGAAATCAAGACGTTCATTGAACTCGCGGGCAGTATTTACGGCATCCTGACCGGTCATTGAATCAACAACAAATAACGTTTCATCGGGATTGATAGCTTTCTTAATGGCTTCAATTTCGTTCATCATCTGTTCGTCGATAGCCAAACGTCCGGCTGTATCGACAATCACCAGGTCATAACCTTTTGCCTTTGCCTCGTGAATAGCGTTCAGTGCAATCTGCACCGGGTCTTTGCTGCCCGGTTCGCTATATACGGGGACTTTGATTTGTTCTCCCAAAACAGTCAACTGATCGACAGCAGCAGGACGATAGACGTCGCAGGCCACCAACAAAGGTTTACGGTTCTTCTTCGCCTTGAGCATACGTGCCAGCTTACCGGAGAAAGTTGTCTTACCCGAACCTTGCAAACCCGACATCAAGATGATTGCAGGACGACCGTTCAATTCCAGTTCGGCTGTTTCGCCACCCATCAACGCAGTCAGCTCATCATGCACTATCTTTACCATCAACTGGCTAGGCTTGACAGCTGTCAACACATTCTGTCCCAGCGCTTTCTCTTTCACCGTATCTGTAAAACTCTTGGCTACCTTATAGTTGACGTCGGCATCAAGCAACGCTTTACGAACATCTTTCAGAGTCTCTGCGACATTGATTTCGGTGATTTTTCCTTCACCTTTCAGGATTTTAAAAGACCGTTCCAGTCTCTCACTTAAATTATCGAACATATATCTTTAATTATAAATTACGGATTATGAATTATAAGTTACTGAACTTTAATCACTAACCTTAAACAGCTTTTGAGGTGCAAAAATACAAAAAAGTTAATTACCTCATATCTTTTTATTCTGCCATTTTGCTTTTTTCAAGTAAATAACGCTGCAAATCAATAACAGAGCATAGTAAATTACTTCGGTGGAGAAACAGACAGATACGGGAGCTTTCACAATATATCCTATCCAAAAGATATAGGAAGTATAAATGACAAGAGTCACAGTCTCAAGTATCAAGGCAGCCTGTGTGTTGCCCGTGCCCGAAATACCATTGAAATAAATATTGGCAACCGATGCAATCAGCATGGCACCTCCTATGACATAAAGAGAAGGTACAGACTCTATCAGCAAAGCCTCCTCATTGGTATAAACAGAAAGCATTGCCTGCGGAAACACAACCAGAACAGCAACACATACCACCATAATAATAAAAGACATACGGGCAATACGCCCCATCAGTTGCATGACGTGACTCACCCCTCCGGCACCAATCAAGTTACTTACTAACGAATTGGCGGTGGTAGACAAGGACTGGACAGGTATCAGCATTACCACATAAATGCTTCTCACTATATTTGCAATGGCCAGTTGACGCTGTCCTAATCTCTCTACAGCCACAAAAAAAACAAACCAGGTCGCCATTGCCAAAAAATACTGTACCATCGTAAAACAAGAAATGCTCAAGATGCGTCCCAGCAAAGTGAAATCAAAACGCGGCCAATGATTCAGCCCATATTTTCGGAAGTCGATTCTTGCCCAAGTATATAGAAGGAAAAAGACCAACGAAGAGGCCTCAGCAATAACCGAAGCAATGGCAGCCCCTTTCAACCCCAAGGCAGGCAAACCGAAATGACCGAAAATCAGGGCATAATCCAACACGACATTCACCATAGCCATGACAATGGCATTCAAGGTCAGTACCTTCGTACGCGTGATACCTATATAAAGAGTACGGAACATGACATTGACAAACGCAAAAAAGAAACCGAAAATACGCCAGTTCAAAAATTCTTTGGTAGCATCGAATATGGCATCCGAAGAAATAAGCAAGCGTATCAGCGAAGGAGCAGCCGCATGAGTCAGCCCAAAAAGACCGACCGCCAATATCAACAGAAAAGCACACCCCTGCATCATAACAGGCCCTACATCTCTGAATCTGCCTTCTCCATTGCGCCGGGCTATCATAATCTGCGAACCTGTACTAAAGCCAAAGGCTATCGTAAAAACGCAAATGTAAAACAATCCACCCATGGCCGAAGCACCGAGTTCCACTTCACCCACTCTCCCCAAAAAGACGGTATCTGTCACATTAATAATGTTTTGTGCCAATAATCCGAGGAATATCGGATAACTGACGTTCCATATTTCTTTGTTAGTATACATACTTACTTTTTGATTGCTTAAAAGAGTTACAAAGGTAGGAATATTTATTCTGTTTTACATTGTTTCGTGACTTAATAACTGTTATACCATTTATTGCAAGCTCAAATAGTTTCTTCTGAAACAGTTGAAATATTCATCTAAAAGCGCAATTAATTGCACAATTCCTTTGCTTGTGTGTTATTTTATCCTACCTTTGCGCCCGAAAATCAAAAAACAAAATAATTAATGAAGAAAATTCTACTGATTGGCGCAGCGACGCTAATGGTTTCAAATCCAACTTTTGCAGGAGGTATCCTGACTAACACAAATCAACATGCTTCTTTTCTGAGAATGATTGCCCGTGGTGCTTCAATCGATATCGACGGTGTTTATTCCAACCCGGCAGGTTTGTCTTTTCTGCCCGAAGACGGATTTTATCTTTCTTTGACCGGACAGAGTGCTTACCAAACCCGTGAGATAACTTCCACTTTCCCATTATTTCAGGCTGTCGACGGTGAAGGCACATCACGTCTTTACAAAGGTACGGCTTCTGCTCCTTTCATCCCCAGTTTCCACGGAGCTTACAAGAAAGGCGATTGGACTATCTCTGCCAGTTTTGCCATCACCGGCGGTGGCGGCAAGGCTTCTTTTGATGACGGTTTGCCCATGTTCAGTGCTGCTGCAATGGGGTTGCTTGCAACCAAAGGACTGACTCCCGATAAGTATATTATTAACAGTGCCATGGACGGACGCCAATATATTTATGGTGCGCAATTAGGATTAAGTTATAAAATCAATGACTGGCTGTCAGTATTTGCCGGAGGGCGTATGAACTATTTCAGCGGAGGTTATGAAGGTTTTCTGGATGCCAAACTGATTCCCGAACTGGGTGGTTCTCAGCTTGCCAATATTGAGCTGGACTGCGACCAGACAGGTTGGGGACTGACTCCCATTATCGGAGCAGACGTTAAGTTCGGAAAATGGAACTTTGCTGCCAAGTATGAGTTTAAAACCAACATGAATATCGAAAACAAAACACACAAGATAGATGTAAACCCGGTAGAAGCCGAGCCGCTGCTTGCTCCTTACAAAGACGGTGTAAATACTCCCAGTGATATTCCTTCTTTATTAACAATTGCTGCCGGATATGAAATCCTGCCCACTCTGCGCGCTTCCGTAGAATATCATTTCTATGATGATAAATCGGCAGGCATGGCAGAGGGAAGACAGAAATACTTGACTAAAGGCGCGAATGAATATTTGGCCGGTATCGAATGGGATGCTACCAAACAACTGACAATCAGTGGCGGTTACCAGAACACAGACTATGGATTGTCCAACAACTTCCAGACTGATACAAGTTTCTATTGCGATTCTTATTCTCTGGGCTTTGGCGCCAAAATCAAAATGAATTCGCATTTGAACCTGAACATCGCTTATTTCTGGACAACATACGATGATTACACCAAAACTTCAGAGAACTACAATAACACAACCATAAAAGGAACAGATGTCTATGCCCGTACCAATAAAGTATTCGGCTTAAGTGTAGATTATCATTTCTAAAAAGAATCTTACTCTTTAAGGTAGGGGCAGGCTTAAAACCTGCCTCTATTCATTATACATAAGTACTCCTTATTTTGAAAAGTGATGGGTAGTAACGACACGAATCAGATAAAACTTATCCTTTCCCGCTTTCGTAACTCTCTTTGCGCCAATAAACTGAAAAGAATAGAAAACACCCTCTTTATCACATAAATAGCGCGTATCCGAATCATGTGTTATTTCCAGCTCTTCTTGATTCCTGGCTTCTATTTTCTCATTCAAATCAATCAATCTGTCACCATTAAACCGGTCTCTAATTGCTTTGGCTTCCTGTTCCGTAGGAAAACGCCAGTTCTTTATATTATGAACAGAATAGCCTTCGGGAACAGACCGGGCAGTTGCTATTTGACTTTCCCATTCTTCCAAACTCATCAGTAACAAATCTGTTCCACTTCCATCGCTACTTTTATTGGAAGCGGCTACAATACAATCATTCCAAATGCTTCCAACCTCGGGAACTCCCGATATATCCTCATCCACATCTTCATCATTGGAGTTGTCTTCATCCGTTTCAAATTTAAACTCGACATCTATCGCATCCTCCCAACCTTTGGCTATCAGGCTTCCATCGATAGAAATATCTCCTGTATAGCTGCCACCTATATTATAAGGATGATTGGCTTGAGGAACAACTTTACTGACATATCCATACGTGTGGCTTCCTTTTGAATCGTCCAGCGTGATGGACAAAGTGGTTTGAGAGCCGGAACCGGGAAAGATATAAACAGGTCCCGCAGTCCATCTCCCATCTGTCCCTAACGCACACTCTATTTCCAGTTTCTTTTCCTCACCTCCATATTTTCCTTCAAAATTAAGAGAAGAATGCAAAGGCGATATGCCTACTTTCACCTGTTTAACCTTATCCGCTTTTGTCAGAACAACATTAAGAGAAGCCACCATGTAAGTAAGCAGAAGATTCACCGTTTTATTCTTTCCTTCCAATGAAACGTCAGCCATTCCCATCATCATTGCTTTTGAAGCACAACCACCTTCTTGCATAGTGATTACATCGCTGATTTTGGGATTATCGGACATCACATATCCTTTAGATACTCCCGAAAGAGCCACCACCTTAAAATTTCCCGAAGGTAACTGCAGATTCATTTCCACCTCTTCCGAAGTTATCTTCTGCTTTGCCGCACAGTCTCCTTTCTCATTAAAGGCATACAGATAAACCGGATATTCAATAGATGTATTTCCGCCGGAACGGGCCATTATTTTCAATGCTGTCCCATCAGAAGACGACACATCGTCTTCTTCTCCATCATCCATTACACGCTGACACGAGAAAGACAGTGTCAGAAACAATGACAAAAACAATATAAAACGAAACTGACCTTTATTTATTTTCTTCATCTCCGGTCTTTACATCAAGGTTAATATCCCCCATTTCTCCGCCGTCATTCCAGCTGCCAATCTCCCCTCCCGTTATTTGTATTTCTTTTCCATTGACCGCAATATTATACTTTTGATGAGTACCTTCCTTAAATGCATTATCTTTGGCAAAAGTAGAAATGGAAGCGGCATAAGACTTACCTGCAACCGAATATTCCAACGTCAATGAAACGGGAGTATCGGATGTTTTCTGATTCAATATGAAATAATAAGAAACACCTTCCTTTTCATCCGCCATTGAATGGTTATTCAGGGAAACGCTCAACAAATCGGAATCACCTTCCTGCGTAAGAGTAACCTTTTCTGTCTCAAACGAATAAGTAGCAGAAGAAATAATATTACCACCTTCCAGCGACAAGTTAGTCAGAACCGCATCAGATAATGTACCGGCAGCTTTTATATCAAATTGCACCAAACAAGAAATATGGCGAAAAGAGTTATTGCCGGTAAAAGCAACGGTTCCATCCTCTCCATAAGCCTGAGTCACCTCTGCCACCATAAAATCATACTTCTGGATATTTTCCCAACTACCATCCTGTCCCTTCAAAGATGGCAGACATACTTTTGTTCTATCAGTAGTCGCATCATTATATGGATAAAAGGCAGAGAATGTACTTTCAGTCACCAAATCATCCCAATAAGCTTTTGGAGAAGTCCATTTCAAGGAATAAGTCCATTCCGTGACCGGATTATCATCTACGAACATACCGATTTTATCACCTTCTGCAAAAATAGCACTCCCCACTTCTCCCGAATAACGGGGAGTCGGCTCATTATGTATAACCCCTATTTGAGCTATAACAGACATTGGTAACTGTTGACCCTCCTGCCTTTCAGAGTCTTCTTCAAATTGCTCTTGACAAGACAAAAATAGAATACTGCCCAAACAACAGACAGCAACACCGTTCAAATACTTCATTGTATCTAATTTATATTTAAAGACATAAGATATGCATTATCACATATCCCTTAATAATACCAAAAACAGGTCAAGCTGATTAGTCGTCGATACAGAAGTTTTAATTAGTGCATTAATGGCTATTATTCAGTTGTACACTCATGTGAAAGTACTTTTTATCTCTTTACAGTCAAACATTTAATTAACTTTTGTTCATAAGCTTTCGTTAATAAACTATTTATGAGAATCTTAACACGGAAAAAATATTTCACCCTTTATAACAGGGCTATCAAGGACACATTATTATATTTAGAAATATGCTTTCTGCAAAAAAGAAGAAAAATATTATGTCTCTAACACTCTGCGAACAAAAAATATTAGTAACTTTGCCACACCCTTAATAAACGAGATTATAATTATACACTATAAACAAATTAAGAGATTATGCAAACAATTGACAATTTCAACTTTGCCGGTAAAAAGGCGATTGTCCGCGTGGACTTCAATGTACCTTTGGATGAAAATGGTAAAATCACTGACGATACCCGTATCCGTGGTGCTCTTCCTACACTGAAGAAAGTTTTGGCTGATGGTGGTAGTTTGATTATCATGTCACACATGGGTAAACCCAAAGGAAAAGTCAATGCTAAATTCTCATTGAGCCAGATTACAGACGCTGTTTCTGAAAAATTGGGCGTACCCGTTCAATTTGCTCCGGACTGTGCTAAAGCAAGTGATGCTGCAGCAGCTTTGAAAGCGGGAGAAGTCTTGTTATTGGAAAACTTGCGTTTCTATCCTGAAGAAGAAGGAAAACCTGTCGGAATTGATAAAGAAGATCCTGCATACGAAGATGCAAAAAAAGCGATGAAAGCTTCTCAAAAAGAGTTTGCCAAGACATTGGCTTCATACGCCGACTGTTATATAAATGACGCATTCGGTACTGCACACCGCAAACATGCTTCTACTGCCGTTATCGCTGATTACTTCGATGCTGACCACAAGATGTTAGGCTATCTGATGGAGAAAGAAGTAAAGGCCGTTGATAATATTCTGAAAGACATCAAACGTCCTTTCACTGCTATCATGGGTGGTTCTAAAGTTTCTACCAAAATCGGTATTATTGAAAACTTGATGGACAAAGTTGACAACCTGATTCTTTGCGGTGGTATGACTTACACTTTCGCCAAAGCACAGGGTGGAAAAATCGGTAACTCTATCGTTGAAGACGATAAACTGGAATTGGCACTTGACATCATTGCCAAAGCAAAAGCCAAAGGTGTAAATCTGGTATTGGGTACTGACTGTGTAGCAGCCGATGCATTCTCTAACGATGCTAATACTCAGATTGTTCCTTCCAACAACATTCCTGACGGATGGGAAGGTTTGGATGCAGGTCCTGAAACTCAGAAAGCATTTG
>OLNL01002974.1_pt1 | contig 11952 bp, 8 predicted proteins | sample 1672181 | NCBI WGS metagenome assembly OLNL01 (sample SAMEA3136656, study PRJEB25190) | human gut metagenome | biome: human gut; feature: human-associated habitat; material: faeces | place: Austria | collected 2013
ATTTACGACATTTACGACAAATCTGACACTGCTTTACAATACCAGACAAAATGACTGATGCCCCGGAAAGCCTGTAAAATAGCCACTTTCGGGATACACAAGCCAGGACAAAAATCGACTTCCATTGTCAAGAGGTGAGTGCTAATTTCACATTTTTTCACATTTTCTTAAATGAAAAACTAAATTTGTGCCCCTTTTCACATTTTCCCTTGTGGAGCTCCAGAAATTCTGGTACAGACGGACTGCCTCGCCATTTTCCTCTACTGCATCTGCATTTCCAGTGATTGCATTGTAGATCCTGGTAAATGCCAGACTTATATTTTTCAGCACGGAATAAATGGATTTCCGTAATATTTTCATATAGAAATCGCTATGTCTTTATAGTAAAATTATTCCAGAAATAGGTCACACTTTAAGGAGGAAATGTATGAAAAACAAAAAAGCAAAGCTTTTGTCTATCCTGCTTTCTCTGTCCATGTTGGGAACCGCTCCTGTTTATGGCGAGGATTTCTCAGATTTCTCCGACAATTTAGTCGCATCAGATGAAGCAGACCCAGAAGTATCCGTTTCTTCAGACGATACTTCACAAGACAGCTTCCAGATAGAAGATCCGGATTCTGCCAACGAAGACAGCAGCTTCTTTTCCAATGAAGAGGCGGAAACCACAAGTGATTTTGCATCTGATGAATCCGATATCAATGAGCAGGGATTTTCAGATGGGGAGGTGTCGGAGGAAGAAATTGCGGATACAGAGATAGCGGACGAGACTTCCATTATTGACTATGCGAATGCAGCCCCCAGAGCTTCTATTGTAGAAGCAGATATTGAAATTGATCCATCTATTACTGCAACATGCAACTCCTACTCAGGACGTAACCTGGAATATCAGAACTATACGGTCTGGTCTTCCACTGTCAGCTCTTATTTAACTACAAGCCCGGATGGCGGTTTGATGCGAGTTCAAGCCGGAGCTCTGGACGGAACTCTTTTAGTTGAATATTATGATTCATCCTATAATTATCAGCGTACAGTGACTGTGCCACTGTCACTACCAGTTTTTGGAGCATTCTATGAAAGCGCTGATAATTACTATGTTCTGTCCGGACAAAATAATACGGACCACGATGATTCTGTAGAGGTTTATCATGTAACAAAATATACGAAGGACTGGAAAGCACTTGGATCCTGTGGTCTTTTTGGTGCCAACACAGCTTATCCCTTTGATGCCGGTTCCGCGCGGATGGTTATAAACGGAAATTACCTTTTTGTAAGAACCTGCCACAAAATGTACAATGGACACCAGGCAAATGTTACATTTTCAGTAGATACGTCAAGCATGAATATTGTTGACAAATTCACTGGTGTATGGAATACCTCCAATGGTTATGTAAGCCATTCTTTCAATCAGTTTATACAGGTAGACAATGGAACTCTCCTTGGCGTGGATCATGGAGAAGGTTACCCAACTGCATTGGTTCTTTCCAAATATGTATCTGATATCAGCAGCGGTAACTTCCAGTCCGGAATTGCCACTCCATGTAAAAGCCTTACTTTTATGTCTCTGGTAAACGACACCAGTATTCACTACAATTACACAGGAGCTTCCCTGGGTGCTTTCGAATACTCCGATTCTGCCTACTTAATTGCAGGCACCAAAGACACGGACAGTACCGCCACCACCAGAGATGTTTTCATTACTTCTATGGATAAATCCAGCGGGGAAACCTTCACGCACTTTTATTCCAATTACGCGGGCACCGATGACAGCGCGCTTACACCACACCTAGTCAAAACCGGAAACAACAGTTTCATCCTGCTGTGGTCAAACCAGGGTTATGTTTATTACACAGCTGTAGATGGAACTGGCCAGCAGGTTGGTACAACCCACAAAATGGCTGGAAACCTTTCTGATTGTGCTCCAATTGTCAGCAACGGCAAAGCAATCTGGTACACCTGGAAAAATCAGTTTAATACCTTCTACGAAATCAGCCTGAATGATCTTTCCAGCAACCATGCAGCCAGAATTGAAAATGGACATAAATATAATTACGCTGACAAAGCTGAAAATGCACTGCTCACTGGAACATGCCGCGTCTGTGGTTATCAGAAGCAGTTCTCTGTCCCAGTTGAATTAGACGTTCAGAAAAAGGACGCCTCCAATACTTTCTATCAGGAAATGAAAGAAATCTATCAGATGGAGCCTGGCGGAACTGCTGATATTCTCTGGTATTCCTATTTTGCCAGCGCAAATAAGGACTATGACCAAATCACCAACTGGAAGATTAGCAGTTCAGATGAAAGCATTGTCTCGGTAGAGCAAACCGGCAAGAATACGTGTACCATTACAGCATTAAAACCAGGATTTGCCACCTTTACCATTCAGGAGAAGACCAATCCATCCGCTGTATTTACTGCCAAGATTTATGTAAATATGATCAGCGATGATACAGCCAGCTGGTACCTTCCTTCCAGTTATTTTGTATTCGACGGAACGGAACATAAACCATCTGTTCATTTGAAAGTAAACAATAAACTGCTTACAGAAGGTACTGATTACGAGATCACCTATGATGGCGATCTTATCAATGCCGGCACTGTAAAACTCACGGTTACCGGAATTGGTGTTTATACAGGTTCTGTGGAAACCACTTATAACATCCAGAAGCTCAGTATGTCCAATGCCAGCTTCTCCGTTGCCCCTGCATACTACACTGGTTCTGAAGTAACTCCTGAAGTGACAGTTACCCACAGCGGTAAAACCCTGGTAAAAGACAGGGATTTCATAGTAACATACCACAACAACATTGAACCAAGCAGCTATTACAATTCTCCGTGGGTTGGAATTGACGGAATTGGAAATTACCAGGGATATGTAACCAAATCCTTTACCATAAACAGAGCTGACATCAGCAGCTGCACGGTTACACTTTCCGATGAAAGCCTTACCTACACAGGCTCCTCTTTACGCCCAACCGTCACGGTAAAAAACGGGGACAAGGAATTAACTCTGAACCAGGATTATTACGTTTCCTACCGAAACAACTGGAATGCAGGTACTGCTTCTGTTATCGTAAACGGCAGTGGAAATTACACTGGTTCTGTTACAAAAGATTTCCAGATTGTTCCCGCTGATATCAGTAATTATGAAGTTACATTATACAATGATTCCTTTGATTACGATGGAACTGCCAAAGAACAACGGTATGTCCGTCTTTATTCAGGAACCCGCTGGCTTAGCGAAGATACCGATTTCACAGTCACTTATGCAAACAACGTGAATGCAGGTACTGCTTCTGCAATCCTCACTGGAACCGGAAATTATACTGGTTCCGTTACGAAAGACTTTACCATTAAACCATTGGATATCAGCCGCTATTCCGCTTCTCTTTCCCAGTATTCCTACACCAGTGACGGAACAGAGAAATGCCCGGATGTTACCGTTACATACGGAGACAAGACGCTTGCGGCAGGCACTGATTTCACAGTTTCTTATAAAGATAATGTGAAGGAAGGTACTGCTACTGTAACTATTACTGGAGCTGGAAATTACACCGGCATTATTAACACAACCTTTACGATCACAGCAGCTCCTGACAAGGATGACTCGGACGCAGGAAAAGATAATCCTGGTAAAGATGATTCCGGTAAAGATGATTCTGGTAAAGATGATTCTGGTAAAGATGATTCCGGTAAAGATGACTCCGGTAAAAACGATTCCGGTAAAGACGATTCTGGTAAAGATAACTCTGGTAAAGATGATTCCGGCAAAGATAACTCCGGTAAAAATGATTCCGATAAAGGCAACCAGAACAGCAGCACACCAGGAAACAACAACAATAATAACAACGGAAATACATCCGGTAATAATGACCAGAACAATAACGGTCAAAACAATAACAACACCAATAATAACAACAATAATCAGAACAACAGCTCCAACAATGAAGCGAACAATGACACTGCAATCACCCCTGTTCCAGCTGTAATCAATGCCTCTGACATAACGCTTACAAAAAGCAAAAAGAAAGCAAACATTATCACCAGCATTGAATCAGATGGAAAAGTTTCCCTGAAGTCTTCTAACACAAAAGTAGTAAAGATTTCCGGAACAAAAGTAATTCCAGTTAACCCAGGTAAAGCCAATGTTACCATTACCGTGGCAGCCGGAACCCGGTACGCTGCTGCATCGAAAACAGTTACCATAACTGTAATTCCTGCAAAAACAAGCCTGCGTTCTGTAAAATCAAAAACAGCAAAACAAGCCACTGTTACCTGGAAAAAGGCCAAATCCATCAGCGGCTATCAGATCAGCTACAGTCAGAACAGCAGCATGAAAAAGGCGAAAGCCCTTACCGTAAAAGGTTCTGCTACACGCGCAACCTTAAAGAAACTGGTTTCAAAGAAAAAATATTATGTACGGATCCGCACCTACAAAGTTGTAAGCGGCAAAAAATATTATTCCAAATGGAGTTCCAAAAAATCCGTAAAAATTAGATAATGCCAAATGCCAGGTCAGCGTCTTTGAACGATGCAGCCTGGCATTTTTCATAAATCTTCCAAACCAACCAGAAGATTCTATATTCTCTGTATAACTATTCAGCACCTTCACAGTTACACCCTCCGCGAAATAGTACATACCTACTGAATGGTTATTTTTCTGTTTAAGTTTTTCTCAACTCAGGAAATTCTCAATGATCACATTTTCCGCCTCAGCTTCCGTCATTCCAAGAGTTCTTAGCTTCAGAAGCTGCTCATCGTTAATTCTTCCAATAGCGGCCTCATGAACAATTGCAGCATCCACATGCTTCGCCTGGATTTCCGGGATAGAACCCACCTCTGCATGATCCATAATAATGGAATCACACTGGATATGTGCGTGACATTTGTTCTTTCCAACAGCCTTCGGATGGAAAACCTGGGAAGAATTTCCCTTTCCAACAGAACGGGAAATAATCTGTGCAGAAGATCCCGCTCCGTTCATACAGACTTCAATATCAGACTCCGCTTTCTGCTCCCCGTCTGTCATCAGACGTTCCAGAACAAACAACTTGGAATCTGCATCCATTGACACATTTGTGGTACGGACTGTGGAATCAACACCTTTGATCTGAACGGTATCCAGCGTAAATACGGAGTTCTCTCCAAGCTCAATATTGGTTACCGGATTCAGCACTCTGCTTCCGGTTCCATTCCCTTCTCCGTAGTGTTTTTCCTCATAATGTACATTGGCATTTTTACCCACATGGAAGGTATGAATACCATCGTGACGACTGTCATTACAGCCACTATTGTGGATTCCGCAGCCTGCAACAATGTCAACATCTGCACCGTCTGCCACATAAAAATCATTGTAAACCAGATCGGTCATTCCAGATACACTTACCACTACCGGGATGAAAACCTTCTCTCCCTTTGTCTCCCCGTCAATGAAAATATCGATTCCCGGCTTGTCCTCTTTTTTCTTTATTTTGATATGTTCGCTGTCACCGTGACAGATGGAAATACCATTCTGACGGAGATTAAAAGCACCTTTCTGTGCAAAGCCTTCGCTGATCTTATCAAGCACACCCTGGGTTGTTTCTTCTACTTTAACCATCAACATTTTCCTCCTTCATTCAGACATTTCTGACATTTTTCCTGCTGAAATAAGGTTGGGAAAACGTCTTCTTTCGTACCATATTTCTTTACTTCACCGTCTTCAATTACCATGATCTTATCTGCCATATTGATGATTTTTTCCTGATGGGAAATCAGGATCAGGCACTCCTTTTTCTCACGATGAATCTCCTCAAAGCGCTTGATCAGCATGGAAAAGCTCCACAGGTCGATTCCTGCTTCAGGTTCATCAAAAATGCTTACTTTATGAGACTTCGCCAAAACTGTGGCAATCTCAATTCGCTTCATTTCACCGCCGGAAAGGGTTCCATCCAGCTGACGGTTCAGGTAATCTTCGGAACAAAGTCCTACAGCTGAGAGAAGGTCACAGCTCTCTTTTTCCGTTAAATTCTTTCCTGCTGCAAGAGATAACATTCTTGCCACGGTCATACCTTTAAAGCGGGGTGGCTGCTGAAATGCATAGCCAATTCCCGCATTTGCACGATGATCAATATCGTATCCTGTAATGTTCTCATCATCTAGATAAATTTCTCCGCTGTTTGCTTTCTCAATGCCAGCCAGTACCTTGGCCAGGGTGGATTTTCCACCTCCATTAGGTCCGGTGATTACCAGCATTTCCCCATCCTGAACATCAAAACTGATGTGATTTACCAGACAGCGCTTTTTCCCTTCTTCATTCACTTCAAAAGTCAGGTTCTTTACTTTCAGCATATTCGTACCTCTTCTGTTAATTTTACATTACTGCTCCAATTGTGCCCGAAATTCCAGAAAAAAATTGCTTTTGAGCAATAACGATTTTATCTCTTCTTGGACTGTACTCCAAATAAAAAAAATTGTCAACTAGTATTGAATTTTCTCTTCTTCTGGTTTATAATCGACATATGTCGAAAACAAGGAGGTGACGTATATGCCAAGACCGCCCAGATGCCGCAGAATCTGCCAGGCACCCCAATATGAATCTTTTTCTCCGGAAGAATGTCCCAGAGAGTCGGAAGCTGTCACTCTGACTCTGGATGAATATGAAGTCATCCGTCTGGTAGATCTGGAGAAGAAAACTCACGAGCAATGTGCTGCCCAGATGGATATTTCCCGGACAACTGTCACAGAAATTTATGAAACTGCCCGGGGAAAAATTGCCCGATGTATCGTCCTTGGACAGCGCCTTGTCATAGCCGGGGGAAATTACCGGCTCTGCGAAGGACGGGAGCATACGCGCTGCGGGAAATGCTGTTGCCGAAAGGGATCTAAACAGACTCCGCTTACCAGCTTAGACCTTTCACAGGAACTGCCAGCCGCTGACCGATTTAATAGTTCACTTCCCAAATCAAATTTACAAAATGAAGGAGATATCATTATGAAGATTGCAGTTACTTATGAAAATGGAGAAATTTTTCAGCACTTTGGACACACAGAAGCATTCAAGATCTATGACATTGCAGATGGCAAGGTTGTAAGTGCCGAAGTAGTCGATACCAATGGAAGCGGTCACGGCGCACTGGCTGGATTCCTGGTTGCACATGGCGTAGATACCCTGATCTGCGGCGGTATTGGCGGCGGTGCCCAGAATGCACTTGCCCAGGCTGGAATCCGTCTTTTCGGCGGAGTCTCAGGAAATGCAGACGAAGCTGTAAACGCACTGCTTGCAGGAAATCTTGGCTATGATCCTGATGTGCATTGTGATCATCACGACCATCATGGAGAGGGACACAGCTGCGGCGATCATGGCTGTGGAAGCCATTCCTGCCATTAATCGCAGACACAGATTTAACCTAAACGGTTAATCGGCTGTATTTATAAAAAAAGACTGATATAACATACCGGACTCCAACAACAACCTCCTGAAGTACAGTATTGTTTATATCAGTCTTTTTTGTGAGCTTGGTTCACCAAGCGGATATGTCGCCTACCGGTGACATTGCCATATATGGAAGTCAGCAGTTCCTTGCCTGTGGTGCTCCCTCAGCCTGCATCTTCTCCTTCGTCTTCTTCAGTGAGACAACCAGTCCCGCAAAAATCAGAACAGAACCAATGATTGATGACTCACGTAAAATAAACGTCTGATTTTCCTTACTTCTGAAAATACTTATTTCCGGTATTACTCACTCCTTTTTCTGTAGATATCAACTGAAAAAATTTCTCAAAAATGTATTTTCTATACCATCTGTATGAAATGCGTGTTATACTATGTTAGTCTTTGCTAACGTTATTTAAAGGAGGTCGTCACAATGCCTTTAAGTTTAACTGAGTTTAACCATTTTTATATCATTAATAAGGTGTGCGGACTGGAAAAACAGCGGCATTATCTGGAATCCCTGGGCTTTGTCCCAGGAACGCAGGTTACGATTTTATCAGAATTACACGGGTATTATGTGGTTATGGTAAAGGGCAGCAAAATCGGCCTGGATAAGGAGCTTGCCAAGAAAATTATTGTATACGCAGGCTAATTAAAAAACAGAGAGTAACTGTTCAGTATCTTCACAGTTACGCCCTCCGCAAAATGCTGTCTTCCAAATAGTTACAAGTGAAATATCAGGCACTATATACTGGAGAAATGTATGGAAAGAAACAAAACAATTATGAAACTCTGCTACCTGCAGACAACATTTTATATTGTATTTTTGACTGCATTAATTACCCGTCACAGACGCGGAATAAGTCAGAAAACCTTTGCTTTTCTGATTATTTTATCCCTTGTGGGATGTGCGGTTTCCCTTACTTTAGGAGATTATCTCAGAAATATGATCCGAAGTTCCGGCTTTGACGTAGCAGGTGTCCACGATAAAAAATCCTTGGAAAAGAAGCTGCAGCAGCTTCAGAATGCAGACGATACCTTGAATGTGGGTGTCATGATGTTCGATCTGAACAATCTGAAAAAGATCAACGATACATATGGTCATGAACAGGGGGATGTGTTTATTCAGACCTTTGCTTCTTACCTGACACGAATACTCACTGAGGATAGTTTTCTCGCCAGATTCGGCGGCGATGAGTTCGTGATCGTGCAAAATCACGCCACCTGGTCTCAGCTGGAGCAGATGAATATTCAGCTCCAATCCATGCTGGATGTGTATAATCAAACAGCTGACCATCCTATCAGCTATGCAGTCGGATACGATATCAGCTGCAAAAATCACTACTACCTGATCATGGATCTTCTACAGATTGCCGATCAGAAAATGTATCAGGACAAGCGTTATAAAAAGGAACAAATGGCAAAAAAGCCACAGGAGTTTTGCCGGAATCCACTGGCAGAAAGTATCTCTACAGAGTCTTTGAAAGAGAAACTATTTACTATTTTAAATAATAGCAACGGTGAAAAAAAGTATGCTTTTCTAATGACAGATGTAAGCAATTTTCACCTTATTAATGACTATTGGGGGTATGAAACCGGGACTAATATTCTGAATTTTATTCTGAAAAAGATGGAACTTTTTCCACAAACCTTGTTTGTAAACAGGTATCATTCAGATATCTTTGTAGCTGTTATTGACATTACCGGAGAGGAGCATACAGCTGTTAAAAACCGAATTATTGAGTCTAACAAGCAGACTACAAAAGAAGTTCTGGCTGCTTATCCTGTAAATTATCTTTCCCTGAACACTGGTATTTATTATCTGGAAAACATGGAAATTCCAGGCGAAGAAATTATTTCGCACTCCAATATCGTCCGCATAAAGGCGAAGGATAAGCTTTGCGGTGTGTGCGAATATACAAGAGAAATTGCTCTTGCTGAACAGAAACGTGCAGACACTATTCACTCCTTTAAGGAAGCACTTGGGAAGAAAGAATTTCAGATTTATTTCCAACCAAAAATCAGCGGAAGGGAGCAGAAAATTGCCAGTGCAGAAGTACTTGTCCGTTGGCAGAGAGCAAATGGAGACCTGTGGTTTCCAGACAGTTTTCTTCCTATTTTGGAAGAAACCGGGGAGATTGAAGCTCTGGATTATTATGTTTATGAAACAGCATTTCAATGGCTGGCAGACAGACGGGAAAAAGGGCTTAAGCTGTTGTCTCTGTCCCTGAATGTATCTCCGGTTCATTTTCGGAAAATCCACACATTCACAGAAAAGGTTTCGCATTTAATCCAGAAATATGAAATTCCCTCTCAATATTTAATTTTTGAGATTACGGAATCTACTTATATTCATAATATTGAAGCGGTTAATCACATGATCCGCTTCTTCCATGAAAAAAACATTCGAATCTCTATGGATGATTTCGGCTCTGGATATTCTTCCTTAAATACATTAAAGGATATCCTGTTTGACGAGGTAAAAATCGACAAGAAATTCCTGTCAGATAAGCTCACAGAGAATGGAAAAATCGTGCTACAGGAGATTTTCCATCTGTTGAAAAGGACTAATAAGTTTATTGTATGTGAAGGGGTAGAAACCAAAGAAATGGTAGACTTCCTGGTAGTTGAGGGATGCGATGAACTGCAGGGATATTATTATTATAAGCCCATGGAAATGGCAAAATTTGAGCAATTAATCGGGTAAAATATCCACAAAAGTGGAGCGTGCAGCTTGCGGGAATGATTTTTTTACACGCTCCAACCCGGACGACAGCCATAGATGAGCCATAAATTTGTTCATGCAAACATGGCTCATTCATGGCTGCTGTCCGGAACCTTCATAGTAAAACATCTTTATTTCTTCATAGCCACAAGCTCTCTTCTTGCGAACAATATTGCCAATACAAACGCCGCTGCATCTGCGATCGGTCCTGCATACATAACTCCGTCAATTCCCAGTATCAATGAGAAAATAATAATCAGAGGCAAAAGAAACAGCACCTGTCTGGTCAGGGACATGACGATTCCAAGCTTTGCTTTTCCGATAGATGTAAAAAATCCTGAGGACATTGGCTGAATCCCATTTGCAAATGTCATAAACATAAAAATCTTCAGATAGCGTTCTGCGAACTGGAAATAAAGGTCACTTCCTGTTCCGAAAATGCTCACAATCTGATGGGGAAATAGCTGGAAACAAAGGAAAAATATGGTGGCAATCACCGTACATGCAGTCACAGAATAACGGTATGCAAGCCTTACTCTGTCGTATTTTTTTGCTCCATAATTAAAGCCCCAGATTGGCTGACAGCCCTGGGAAATTCCAATACAAATCGCCATAAACACCTGATTTACTTTTGAAATAACTCCTACACAGGCGATTGGAATATCACTTCCATAGACAGATAAACCGCCATAATAACGTAAAATATTATTCAGTACAATCTGAACAACCGCCATAGCGATCTGATTAATACAGGACGCCATTCCGAGAGAAATAATAGCTTTCAGGCACTCTGAAGAAGGCTTTAACATGCTCATCTCCAGATACATTTTACGAAATTTTCCAAAATAAATAATCACCAAAATTCCGGAAACAACCTGTCCGATCACCGTTGCCCAGGCAGCACCCTTGATTCCCCAACCAAACCCAAAGATGAAAAGGGGATCCAGAATTGTGTTGATGATGGCACCTGTAAGAACACAGGTCATAGAATATGTGGGACTTCTGTCTGCGCGGACAATATGATTGCCTCCAATGGATAATGCATAAAAAGGAAGTCCCACAGCTGTGATCCCAAGATAATCCACCGCATAGGGCATAACATCTGTCGTTGCACCAAATAAGCTTAGAAGCGGACGCAAAAACAGAAGTACTGCAACTGCCAGAATCACCCCTGTAATCACCAGTGTGGAAAGCGCCGTTCCAGCTATAGAGCTTGCCTTCTTCTCTCTTCCGGCACCCATTTCCAGGTTATAGTTAGACGCACCTCCAATTCCCAGAAGCAGTGCCAACGCCGTTGCAATAGTTGTTACAGGAAATGCAACATTTGTAGCCGCATTTCCCAGCATCCCCACGCCCTGGCCAATAAAAATCTGGTCCACTATATTGTACAAAGCACTGACCAGCATGCTGATAATAGCCGGAATTGCAAATTTCCCGATCAAACCACCTACCGGAGCCGTTCCCAATGGATTTTGCTCCTGACTGATGTTTGTTTCTTCCAAAAAATCTCCTCCCCTGTTTAAAAGTATTTCTGTTTATTTCTCATAAATTCTGATATGAATCATAACAAATTCTGAAAAACGATTCAAGAATTTTATGCTCAAAAAGCCCAGCTGCATACACAACTGGGATTTTTGTATGAATATGGTTATTATTTCGCTATCTGTAGGCGCACTGCCATATACTCTTTCCCCGGCAGCTGCACGCGGAATTTACCTTTGTGGATACCTCCATCTGTAATAGTCATTTCCCAGGTATCGATAATTTCCACCTGATACTCTGTAGTATCATCAAAGTAGAAGTCACGAAAGCCCGGCCG
>OLNL01002975.1_pt1 | contig 11946 bp, 9 predicted proteins | sample 1672181 | NCBI WGS metagenome assembly OLNL01 (sample SAMEA3136656, study PRJEB25190) | human gut metagenome | biome: human gut; feature: human-associated habitat; material: faeces | place: Austria | collected 2013
ACGGCACCGAGCCGTGCGCTTGGACTGAGAAGGGGGAGGCCTCGCGGCCTCCCCCTTTTTCGTTTCTCAGGCAATTTGTCTCACATAGTAGCTGTGTTTTATAACCCTCGTTTGTCGCATCTTCTTTGAACGGGCTACAATATCGTAGTCTGTGTAGCATGGAGGTGAACATGGCTGAAGCTGGTATCGGCGTTGATATCGTCGAGATTTCCCGAATGAAATCAATCCTTGAGAAGACTCCGTCGTTTGCCCGGCGCGTGTTTACCGATGAAGAGCGTGCGTATTGCGATGCGTCTTCTCGCCCTGCCGCTCATTATGCCAGCCGCTTTGCCTCTCGCGAGGCGGTACTTAAGGCACTTGGAACGGGGTTTAGTCAGGGCGTTGGACGTAAGGATGTTTCCGTAACACGCGATAGGCTCGGCAAGCCAAAGGCTCTGCTTTCTGGTCGCGCTCTCGAAATCGCCCAGGATTTGGGTGTTGTCGAGGTTGCTCTTTCTATTACCCTTACGGGTGACTTGGCTGTCGCTAATGCCATTGCGATCACCGAGGATGCTCGACCTAAGCCTAAGGAAGAAAAAATGAGCACCAAGGAGCGCGTTGCCCAGACATTTAAAGAGGCTCGTTCTGTATTGGATGAGCTTGAACAGCTGCAACAATCTGCTTTGTCGGAGCATTTGATCGATGATCCGCAAGATACGCAAGGAGCATAGATGAAACCGGTTTTGAGTACCGAGGAAGTCGTTCGCCTCGAGGATATCATCGAGCGCAAGGGCACCTCGAAGGCCGAGCTCATGGAGTTGGCAGGTGAATTTGCCGCCAACGAGATTTTAAAGCTCAACCCTGATCGCGTTCTTGTGCTGGTTGGCTTTGGCAATAACGGCGGTGATGGTTGGGTCGCTGCGGATATCCTGACCCATAAGAGCGTTGATGTTGATATCGTTTCTCCAGTTGAGCCGGATGAGATTCCTGCTGCCCTTGCTCGTCACGTTGCCCGTCGCACCGCCGGTCGCGACGTTCATGTGTGCGTTGGGCCTTCGCGAGACGAGCTAGAGGTTCTCATTAACAAAGCGGATGTCGTGGTCGATGCTATTTTTGGCACCGGTTTTCACGGCAACCTTCGTGCGCCGTTTTCTATTTGGATTCCTACGGTTAACGAGTGCGCCGATCACGTTGTTTCTATCGATGTTCCCTCGGGCCTGAATGCCGAGACGGGCGTTGTGGATGATGACTGCATCCGTGCCGAGCGTACCGTGACGATGATTGCCCCTAAGATCGGCCTCTACAGCGCTGACGGTCCGGAGTATGCTGGCGACCTGGTGTGTGGCGGTCTGTACGACCGCCTCGACGAAGTCATCGATGATGTCGATCATGCTGCCGAGATCGTTGAGCCCGGTGATCTGGTGGACTACTTTGCCCCGCTGCCCACGAATATCGATAAGTATTCGCGCGGCTCTGCGCTCATCGTTGCCGGGTCGGCACAATATCCTGGTGCCGCCATCATGGCCGCAAAGTCTGCCGCTCGTGCTGGTGCCGGTTATGTGGCCGTTGCGACGCCCGATGCGTGCGCCAACCTTATTCGTATGGCGCTCCCGTCGATTCCCGTTTTCGCCATTCCGTCTGATTCCCGTGGATCTTTTGGTGCCGCTGCGCGTATGACAGTGTGCGAGATTGCTAAGAAGTACAGCTGCGTTGTGTGCGGGCCTGGCATGACGACGTCTGCCGGATCGATGCAAGTCGTTTCGGGCCTGCTTGAGCTCGATGTGCCGCTTATCCTAGATGCAGATGCGCTCAACTGCCTTGCCAAGATTGCAATCGACGGCATCGACAGTAATCCCGAGATGTACCGTCGCGAGCAGCCGCTCGTTATGACGCCGCATTATCGCGAGCTTTCGCGTCTCGTTGCCGGCGACGAGGTCAATGATCTTGGCACTGCGATTGCCGCTGCTCAAAAGATTGTCTGGGCTGCCGGTTCCGATAATCTCGTTGTTATCGCTAAGGGCCCGACGACGGCCATTTGCGGCGTCGAGCGCGTGCTGCTGCCGCTTTCGGGCCCGGCGTCGTTGGCGACCGCTGGCTCGGGTGATGTCCTCGCAGGTATCCTTGCAGGAACGCTTGCGACCATGCGTGACGAGATGGACCGTTGGGAGCTGCTGTACTCGTATGCCGTCGCACTCCACAGCTATGCCGGCTTTGCTGCGGCGACGGAGTATGGCGAGAAGAGCGTTATCGCGACCGATCTTATCGACTTGATCGGTCCCGCCATGGAATTGGCGGCAAAGGATGCGCTCGATGATCTGGGAATCATGGACGAAGGGTCGGATGACTAATCATGAATAAAGCCGATTTGACGCGTTGGTCCTGGGTCGAGATCGACCGCGGGGCGCTCCGCCGCAATACGAGGGCCTATAAAAACTTGCTAGATCCGCGTCAGCGCCTGTGCTGCGTGGTTAAAGCCGATGCCTATGGTCATGGAGCCGTCGAGTGCGCCAAGATCATGTATTCGGCCGGTGCCGACATGTTTGCCGTGGCGACGGTCAGCGAGGGTATTGAGTTGCGCCAGGGCGGAATCACCAAGCCCATCCTGATTCTAAGCGAGCCTCCCATCGAGGCTATTCCTTCATTGCTCGAGTTCGATATCATGCCCTCGGTCTATACGTCCGATTTTGCTCTTGCGTATGGCGAATGTGCCGTCGCGGCGGGCAAGGTGGGCAAGTATCATCTTGCCATCGAGACGGGTATGAACCGCATCGGCGTTCACTACACGCAGGTGCTCGACTTTGTCCGCGGTATTAATTTCCATCGCGGTATTCAGTGCGACGGCGTATTTACGCACTTTGCCACGGCCGACGAACCATCGGGTTGGGACTACAAGCTGCAGTGCCAGCGCTTTACCGAGGCCGTTCAGGCCATTAAGGATGCGGGTTTTGAGTGCGGTATCGTGCACTGTGCCAACACGCCGTCCTCGATGCTCGACCCCTCGATGCATTTTGATATGATTCGCGCTGGCGTTGGCTTGTATGGCATGCAGCCGTGCGAGCTGAGCGGCCGCGTGATGCAGCTTGATCCCGTTATGAGCGTTCATGCGCGCGTGACGCGCGTGGCGCATCCTGCGATGGGCGAGGGCGTAGGCTACGGTTTTACCTACCGCGTACCGCGCACACGCGTTCAGATCTGCACGCTGCCGATCGGATATGCCGACGGCCTTTCGCGCACGCTTTCCAATCGTATGGACGTGCTGTATCGCGGTGAGCGCGTGCGTCAGGTCGGAAATATCTGCATGGATCAGTTTATGGTTGCCATTCAGTCCAACCCGGCTCACGAGATTCCCGAGGCCGAACATGGCGACGAGATGATAATTATCGGTCGCGATGGCGATGCCGAGATTACCATGGATGAGATGGCGCGCCTGCGCGGCACGATTAACTACGAGGTCGCCTGCGGCTTTGGCATGCGTCTCGACAAGGTCTACGTGTAGGGGCCGCTATGGGCGTTATGCACATCCCCGGCCATAGCCATCAGGCGCCGCGCGAAGTTGCACTCGAGGAGATCGAGGCCGTCCTGGGTGATTGCCACCTTTGCCAGCTTTACCAGTCGCGCCACAATATCGTGTTTGGGGTGGGAAACCCCCGCGCTCGCGTGATGTTTATTGGTGAAGCGCCGGGCCGTAACGAGGATTTACAGGGCGAGCCCTTTGTGGGGGCGGCGGGTGAAGACCTCAACGGCATTCTGTCCCTGGCGGGTCTTAAGCGTGAAGATGTCTATATCGCCAATGTGCTTAAATGTCGCCCGCCGGGAAACCGCAATCCGCGTCCCGAGGAAGTGCTTGCTTGCTCACCGTTTTTGCGCGAGCAGATTCGAAGCATCTGGCCCGATATCATCGTGACGCTCGGCAATCCCGCAACGCACTTTGTGCTCAAGACCGAGATTGGCATTACCAAGCTGCGCGGCAGGTTCCATCAGATGGGGCACTTTGTGGTGATGCCGACGTTTCATCCCGCGGCGGCGCTGCGCAATCCGGCGTGGCAGGAGTTGCTGGAGGAAGACTTTAAGATGCTGGGCGACTATCTGGTGCGACATCCCGCGCCAGAGGGCGCCTCGGAATAATAAGGAGCGTATATGTCCCTGGAGCGCCTGGGGCTAGGTACCTACAAAACGGCTCGTACTGCCGATACGGAGCATTTTGGCGAGTTGGTCGCACCGTGTCTAGAAAATGGCGATGTGCTGATACTGACCGGCGGCTTGGGCGTGGGAAAGACCCACTTTACCAAGGGCGTCTCGCGCGGCTTGGGCGATGAGCATATGGTCACGAGTCCTACGTTCGCGCTCATGGCCGTTCACGACCAGGGGCGTATTCCGCTGTTCCATTTTGATCTGTACCGCTTGGAGCATGCCTACGAGCTCGAGGATACGGGCATTTTTGACGTGCTCGGCTATGAGGGCGCTTGCCTGTTGGAATGGGGCGAGCAGTTTCAGGACGAGCTGACGGATGAGTATCTCTCGGTGACGCTTAGGCGCGATGAGGACGATAGCGACGTGCGAACGATCGCGCTCGAGGCGCACGGCGAGCGCGCGACGGAGCTTTTCGATTTGATTGATAAGGCTGTACAAGATGAGCTTGCATAACGACAACGCGCTGGTAGTGGCGCTCGATACTTCGACCGACATGCTTGCCTGCGCGGCAAGCTGGATTGATGAGCAGACGGGCGAGGCGAAGCTGGTGAGCGGGGACCATCTGTGTCGTCGCCATGCCAACGTGGAACTTGTGAATACCGTCGATGACGTGTTGGCGCAGGCCGGGCTGAATCGCGGCGATGTCGGCTGTTATGTGGTTGGACGCGGCCCGGGTTCGTTTACGGGCGTTCGCATTGGCATCTCGACCGCCAAGGGTCTGGCGCGCGGTGCCAACGTGCCGTTGCTGGGCGTGTCGACACTTGACGCTTGCGCCTGGACGGCATGGAAGGCTGGCGTGCGCGGCAAGCTTGGTGTTCTTGCCGACGCCATGCGTGGCGAGGTGTATCCGGCTCTGTACGTGCTGGGGGACGAAGGTCCCGAGCGTCTGTTTGAGCGCGAACACGTGGTCAAAGCCGCCGTGGCGCTTGATGAGTGGCGCCAGGCCGCGGACTGGAGCCAGGTTAAGCTGACTGGTGACGGTCTCGTACGTTATGGCAAGCTGCTGAGTGAGGACGAGACTGCGCGCTGCGTGGAGCGAGACCTGTGGTGGCCCTCGGGCGAGGGCCTTCTGATGGCGCACGCCGCGGGCGACGGTAATCCGGCTCGCGTTTTGCCGATCTACACGCGTCTTTCGGATGCCGAGGAAAATGAGCGCAAGCGCCTTGGGCTTGCCGAGAGCGCCCAGAGCGAGATTACGGGTGTTGCCGACGAGCTCGCCGGCCGCCATCTGCAGTTTCGTCCCATGGGCGCGGCGGATGCCGAGGGCGCGAGCGCATTGGAGGCCGCCTGCTTTGAAGGCGCCGGACACGAGGCGTGGACGCCGGGCATGTTCCTGTCCGAGCTGGGCGAGGGCGTTGCCGCGCCGCGTAGCTGGTGGGTGGCGCACGACGACGGTCAGCTGCTGGGACTTGCCGGCGGCATGGTCGTCGACGGTGACGTTCAGATTATGGACGTCGCGGTTGATCCTGCTCATCGTCGCGAGGGCATTGCCCGCAAGCTGCTGTCGCACGTGAGCTATGACGCCCAGATGCTCGGCTGCACCACTGCTTCGCTTGAGGTTGAGGACGGCAACGAGGGTGCGATTGCGCTCTATAGCGCCTTGGGCTTTACCGAGGCGGGTCGTCGCCGTGGCTACTACGGCGTCGGCAAGGATGCCATCGTCATGACGGCGTCGCTGCCCCTGGTGCTTCCTCTCGACAATGCCTCGCCCGAGCCAACGGCTGCCGAGCAGCGCGTCTGGCCGCTGCCTGAGCCCGAGCGCACCGCCGAGGAGCGTGCCGAAATCGAGCGCCGTCGCCTAGTTCTTGCCATCGAGAGCTCTTGCGACGAGACGGCTGTTGCGATTATCGATGCGGACGGCAATATGCTGGCCAACCAGGTGTCGACGCAGATTGATTTTCATGCTCGCTTTGGCGGCGTGGTGCCCGAGATCGCCTCGCGCAAGCATGTCGAGGTGATTGTGAGTGTCGTAGATGCGGCGCTTGAAGATGCCGCGGTATCGCTTGGCCTTGAGGGTGGAGCGATTGCGCCAAGTGAGCTTGCCGCCGTGGGTGTGACGCAAGGCCCGGGCCTGGTGGGTGCCCTGGTGGTGGGCGTCGCCTTTGCCAAGGGCTTTGCGTATGCTGCCGGTAAACCGCTCGTGTGCGTCAATCATCTGGAGGGTCACCTGTTCGCCAACCTGCTGGCGCAGCCCGACCTTAAGCCGCCGTTTATCTTTACGCTTGTCTCGGGTGGGCACACCATGCTCGTGCACGTAAAGGCATGGGGCGACTACGAGGTGCTTGGCGAAACGCTGGACGACGCCGTGGGCGAAGCCTTCGACAAGGTTGCCAAGGCGCTGGGTCTGGGCTATCCCGGTGGCCCCATCATCTCCAAGCTCGCCGAGACGGGCAATCCCCGCGCGATCGATTTTCCCCGTGCGCTTAACAGCAGGGGAGACTATCGATTCTCGCTTTCGGGCCTCAAAACCGCTGTGACGTTATACATCGAGCAGGAGACCAAAGCCGGCCGAACGATCCACCTGCCCGACCTGGCGGCTTCGTTTGAGGCGGCGGTCTTTGACGTGCAGTACAAGAAGGCCAAGAACGCCCTGCACGCCACCGGGTGCAAGGAGTATTGCATCGGCGGCGGCGTCTCGGCCAACCCGCATCTGCGCGAGATGATGATTAAGAAACTCGGGCGTCAGGGGATTCGCGTAACGGTGCCGCCTCTCTCGGCCTGTACTGACAACGCCGCTATGATTGCGGAGGTCGCTCGCCGCAAATTCGACCGAGGTGAAATCTCGCCGTTCGACGTCGACGCCGATCCAAACATGACGCTGTAGTCGTATGGGCGCGGTTTCCGACCGGAGGGGCCGGATATAAGGTTTCCTGCTCTACAGTCCTGCGCAAGACGAAGGCCACATTAAGTGGCCTTCTTTGCGTGCGGAACTCGCGATAAACCTTATATCCGGCCCCTCCGGTCGGGGACCTTTCTGTATCGATATAGCTTCTGAGCTGGTTTGGCGTCGACAACGTCCGGCAAGGTTAGCCAGCCTGCGTCGAATTTACGGCGTGCATTAGCTGAAAGAAACCTACCTGATAATCGACTCAATATCTCGGCTTTTATATAGCAGTCGGCGGACTTCCATGACGTCGTCGATGACGACATAAAAAACCATGTAGTTGCCAACGTAGAAGCGGTAATACGGGTGCAACCGTCTTCTTGTCGAAGGGTATGTTGGTGACATGGTTGGATTCTTGAGATGCTCGAGTATGCCTGCTTCAACATTGTCGACAAGCCTATTTGCTGCAGCGGGGTTATTGAGATCAAAGGCGATATATGACGCTGCTTGGCTGAGGTCCTCCCAAAATAGGGGAAGATAGCGGAGCTTATAGTGCCTGTTCATCGAGACCGCCGTCGAGCATTTTTCTGACAGAGCCAAAGACATCGTCGTGTGTATAGCGAAGTTGCATGCTGGCAGCCTGACGATCAGCGGCATCAAGTGCGCTCTCGATTGTATTGCACAGTGACTTGTACTGCTCAAAGCTCATGACGACCATAGAGCCCCGCCCGTTTTTAGTTAGAAAAACCGGACCCTCCTGTTCGACTTCGCGTTCAACGTCCGGGTAGTGATTTCTAAGATCTGAGACTGGCCTAATATTCACAGCTACCTCCTGAGCTATCAGGATATTATCGTAATTATGATAACAGAGTTGAGATTTGGGATGGGAACTCCTCGGGGGCATCTTCTTTGGCGCCGTTCACGACTTTGGCGCCCTGTACGCTTCGATGAAGAACAACGGCAAGTCCTTGGCTCAGCTCATCGAGAAGTACATCGGCAAGACCGGCCGTCGCCTGTTCCTGCTGTTCTGCTGGCTGTTCTGCATCATCGTCATCGCCGCTTTTACCGACATGGTCTGCAAGACGTTCATGTTCACCCCGGTCGTTGACGCCTCTGGCGCTGCCACCGGTGCCATCGACTTCACCAAGTCCTATGCCGCTGGCTGCGCTGGCACCATCTCCATCCTGTTCACCTTCGTCGCCATGGCCTTTGGTTGGGCTCAGAAGAAGTTCAACCTCACCGGCGCTGCCGAGTTCGTCACCGGCGTGGTGCTCATGGTCCTCATGTTTGCCGTCGGTATGCAGTTCCCGGTTTACCTGGACAAGTTCCAGTGGTTCGCCGTCGTCATGGTCTACCTGGTCTTTGCCGGTGCCATGCCCATCCAGATGCTCAAGACCCCTCGCGACTACCTCACTTCCATCATGATGATCGTCATGATTGTCTGCGCCGTCCTCGGCATCGTCGTCCTGGGCGTTAACGGCCAGGCCACCATCACCGCTCCGGTTTTCACCGGCTTTAGCAATGCCTCGGGCATGATGTTCCCGGTCCTGTTTGTCTCCGTTGCCTGCGGCGCTCTCTCCGGTTTCCACAGCCTCGTTTCTTCGGGCACCTCTTCCAAGCAGGTCGAGAAGGAGCAGGACGCCGTCAAGGTCGGTTTTGGCGCCATGATCGTCGAGTCCTTCGTCGGCATCCTCGCCATCATCGTCGCCGGCATCATGTTCTCCGACATGAACACTGCCGGTACCGGCGCCCTCAACGCCGGCGTCGCTTCCACCCCGTTCCAGATCTTCGCTGCTGGCATTTCTCGCGGTATGCAGGCCTTCGGCGTTGACGGCACGCTCGCTACCGTCTTTATGACCATGAACGTCTCCGCTCTGGCCCTGACCTCGCTCGACGCCGTCGCCCGCATCGCCCGCACCTCGTTCTCCGAGTTCTTTGCCCAGACCAACGACGCCCTGGCCATCGAGTCCAAGGCCGGCTACATGAAGGTCCTCGGCAACCCCTGGTTCGCCACGGTTGTCACCCTGCTCCCCGGCCTCGCCCTTGCCTTTGGTGGCTATGCCAACATCTGGCCGCTTTTTGGTGCTTCCAACCAGCTGCTCGGCGGCATGACCATGATCACCCTCGCTGTGTTCTGCAAGTGCACCGGTCGCAAGGGCTGGATGCTCTACGTGCCTGTCGCCTTCCTGCTCTGCTGCACCTTTACCTCGCTGGTCCAGAGCGCCATGGGCTGCATGACCGCCGTCCAGGCCTACGGCTTCTTCGGTACCATCCCGGCTACCGCCACCACGGCCGCCGTCTCCGTCGCCGCCACCAAGGGCCTGCAGCTCGTCTTTGCCGTCCTGCTGATGGTCCTGGGCCTCATCGTTGCCGTCAACTGCCTCAAGGAGTTCTTCGGCAAGGAGGCCGGTTCCATGCCCGACGAGGAGCCCGAGTGGTCCGAGATGGGCAAGGCCGAGTACGGCCGCGCCGCTGCTGCTGAGGCTCCCGCAAACGCCGAGGCCGCCAAGGCCTAATCGACCTAAGGGATTGAACGTCACATCTATATGACTCGGAAAGGCCGGGTCCGCAACTGCGCGGGCTCGGCCTTTTTTCCTTGCAAAAGCTAGTGTGCCCGGGTGTTCTCGCAGATGTTTTGCGTGGATAGGGGCGTGCGTTGTACCATATAGACGTATATGTGTACATATGAAAGGGGCCCCGTGGCCAAGACGGTATATTCCGATAACCAAAACAACGTCGATGCCCTGGCTGAGCGTCTGAGCAGCCAGACGTCGCTTTCTGCCGAGCGTGCCAAGCTGGTTGCCTACGACCTGCTCTGCCGCAAGGCGCTCAAGATCAAGTCGAGCGCGCTGGCACAGATTTTCCGTTCCGTCGATAAGGAATGTGACACCAAGGCGATGCGCGATGAGCTTATCGCGGCAAAGATCGTTACCAAGATCGAGGGCAGCGGCATTAACGGGCGCCCAGCGTTCTATACCATTAATGCCGAGATTCGCGATGTCCAGGAGCAGCCTGCCGAGGCTGCCAAAGAGGCCGTCGAGGACGTTGTCGAGGCGCCTGCTGCGGTGGAAACGGCTCCGCGCGAGAACGTCGACACCGATGAGCTGCTTGACGAGAGCGTCGTTCGCGCCTTTACGGCCAAGGCGGGCCGCGGCGGTTTTGGCGGGGGCGGTAAACGCGATGCACAGCGCCGTGCCCAGCAGGAGCGCTTCCGTCGCGCCGTGGCTCAAAAGGATGCGACGGATGTCGAGCCCGTCGAGGATGAGGCTGTTGCCGAGCCGCAGTGCCCCGCTGAGGTCCAGGAGCCCAAGCGTCGCCGCGGTGCTCACTTTAAGGCCGAGCAGGGAGGTGTTGTGTGCGACGTTCAGGAGTCCGTCGAGGCTGCTGGTGCACCCGAGGAGCCCGTCAAGAAGGCTCCGGGTTCATGCCGTCCCGGACGCGGCTTTATGGATCGTGCGTATCCCGCAAGGCGTCAAGAAAAGACCGACCAGGCTCCCGCTGCACCAGCGGAGAAGGCTGAGAAGGCTGCCGAGCCGATGGTCCGTGAGCAGAAGCCTGTTGAGCCGCGGCCTGCGGGCGATGTCGAGCCCCGAGGCCAGCAGTCTGCGGGCGAGAAAGCGGGGGAGAGCGCTTCGAGCAAGTCTCGCCGTCGTCGTCACCGTGGCGGCCGTGGCTCAAATGCCGAATCCGTGGCCGAGCAGGCAACGACACAAATCAGAGATGAGAAGGTCGAGACTCCGGAGGATCAGGTCAAGCGCCAGCCGGCGAAGGAGACTAAGTCTGATCGTCCGCAAAAGCACTCGTCCGCGCCCAAGCAGGAACGCAACGCCCGGGCAGATTCCAAGCGTAAGCCCCGTGCACAGGCTGAGCCTGCCGCGGCCGATAATGCTGCCCAGCGGTCTGAGCCGACTGTCCACGGCGAGGTTTCGGCATTTGCCCTGGCCCACGTGCTGGGCAGGCAGCTGCTCAAGGTCGTTCCCACGCCTGCTGCACTCTCCAAGATTAAGGAGCAACAGACTCAAATCGTTAAGGTTGAGGGCAAGGACGGCAAAAAGGTTTCGCAGCGCACTCAGCACAACGAGATGTCCAACCGCAAGATTGCCGAGGAGATTGCGACCATCCAGGCTTGGATTGAGCAGAATCGCGGCGCCGACACGCCGGTCGCCTCGCGTCGCCAGCGCGCCTACCAGATTTTTAACGATGAGAAGGCCTTTGACGGCAAGCACGGCGAGCGCTTGATTCGGCGTATGACCGAAAAGGGTATCAGCATGCAGGCGATTAAGGTCGCCCCCAACCGCCCCGTGCACTTTACGGGCTTCTTTACGCTGGGCGCCGACAAGCCGTTCATTATGGTCGAGAACCTGGACACCTATGACGAGATCGTCAAGCTCTTGCGCGGCCGCAAGCACGCTAAGCTTTTTGGCACCAAGGTGGGTGGCGTGATCTTTGGCGGTGGCTGCAAGGCGAGCGTCTCGCACGCACTGGATGATTATCTGGCCGAGATCGGCTATCGCTTTAACTATGTCTACTACGTGGGCGATATCGACCGAGAGGGTGCGCGCATCGTCGAGCAGGCCCGCAATGCCAATGTGGTTGAGATTCGCTTGCATGCCGGCATGTATCGTGCCATGCTCGCCGAGCACAAGCGTCGCGTGAAAGCTGGCGGCGAGTGCGAGCCTGCGGCTGCCAATCAGGGTGTGCCGCAGAATTTGGCGGCGACGATCAAGGATCTGCCTATGGTCACGCGCGTGCAGTTCCGCAATGTGCTGCGCGAGGGAGGTCGCATTCCGCAGGAGATTCTGATGACCGCCGACTATCGGGATGGCGACTCGGGAAGCTTCGACCGCATGCTGAACAATTAGTTCCGTCGGCCCCGGGAGAGCGGGGACACCGGCTTAGGTTTCCTGCTCTACAGTCCTGCGCAAGACGAAGGCCACATTAAGTGGCCTTCT
>OLNL01002980.1_pt1 | contig 11930 bp, 9 predicted proteins | sample 1672181 | NCBI WGS metagenome assembly OLNL01 (sample SAMEA3136656, study PRJEB25190) | human gut metagenome | biome: human gut; feature: human-associated habitat; material: faeces | place: Austria | collected 2013
GAACGCCTCTCCTGCCGAGCCTTTTCTATAAGCTATAGCATCATGGACGAAACCAGAGGCTGTGGCGGCGTAATTGCCTCGACGAGCCCTCTGCACACAACCGGCAAAGATGTTTCCCCAGTCATACGGATTCGCATTTCGCCCGTTATGAGGACACGATGCCACAGCCTCCGATTTCGTCCAGCTCTTTATCCGTGCTGCTCCTTTCGTCCGCCGATCGGAGCGGCAAAGGGAAGCACTTTGCCGATTTCGCAGTGAAGTCGACCGAATTCGATCCGGAAAACGGCAGTCCCCTCCCCCATGCTAGCATTTGAAGGTCACCGCTCTTGAAGGGGGTCCCCATGAGGAAACGCCTGCTCTCATTGGTTACAGCACTGGTTTTGGCCTGCTCGCTCGTTCCAAGCGTCGCGCTTGCCGGCGAAGGAGGCGGGACACCCGTTCCGATCACGATCGAGATCGGCGAGAACGGAGCGCCCGCAGGCACGTCGGGCACCGGATGGACGTACGAGAACGATATGCTCACCCTTGAGGCGGGATACGTGTTCACGCTTGCCGGACACGCGTTCGGCGTTTCCGAGGAGAGCAGCATCTCGAACGAAGGGGTCATCGCAGATGGCACGCTCAGCGCGCGTGTATACAACTACGGCATCATCGAGGGCGGCACGTTCCACGAGTCCGTGTACAACGAGCGCAGCGAGGCAGGAGCGGGCACCATCGCTGGCGGCACATTCACCGACTATGTAAACAACGCTAGAACCGGCACCATCTCCGGCGGCACGTTCAACGACGGCGGCAACAACAACTCCGTTGACAGCTCCGGCACGATAACCGGCGGCACGTTCAACGTCGGCGTCAACAACGGCGGCACCATCGAGGGCACGGGCACGTTCAATGCCAGCGTGCAGAACCAGCGTGGCGGCGGAATCATCTTGAGCGGCACCTTCGGCGGCGAAATCTCGTACAACCACAACATTATCAGGGGCGGCACGTTCAGCGGTGCGCTCTCCAACGACGGCACCATCGAAGGCGGCACGTTCAGCGGAGCGGTAACCACAACCGAAGGAGGCATCATCGAGGGAGGCACGTTCACGCGCTCCAGCTCTGTCGCGAGCAACGACGATGGGACGATAGCGGGTGGCACGTTCGAAGGTTCCGTGACCAACGGAGACCCTGATTGGAACGGCGCCGTTATCATTGGCGGCACGTTCAAGAGCACGGTGACGAACTACGATGTCATAGAAGACGGGGTGTTCTCTTCCGTCGTGATAAACGAAGAAAGCGGCACTATAGGGGGCAGTACGTTCGTCCGCTCGAGCATTGTCAAAAACAAGGGCGCAATCGTGGGCGGTACATTCGACGGCACGGTGCAAAACGAGCAAACCGGCAGCATCGCGGACAGCCAATCGACCAGCCCGATCCTCAACGGCAAGGTGACCAACTACGGCGCCATCGGAGGCGGCTTCTTCGCGCTTCCTATCATTTGCGAAGGCGGGACGGTGAGCGCGAGCACTTTCCCCGTGCACACCGCGCTCACCGGGCTTTCAATAGCGGAAACCGCGAATGCAGAGCTGGTCGCCTCGTTTGAGAAGGACAGCGAGGAGACCAACTGCTTCATGCTCAAGGCTGCCGAAGGATACCAGCTGCCAGACGCGATCGCCGTGAGCCTCGGGAGTGCGGATGCGCCGGAACTCGCGGCAGGCACGGACTACACCTACGATGCGGCAACTGGCGCCGTCGCCATTAAGAAGGGTGCCGCCTCCGGCCCGCTGCTCCTCACCGCAAGCGGCGTTCCCGTAGTCGCGCCCGCTCCCGAGCCGGCACCTCCGACGCCCGACTCCCGGCCTCCCACATCGGACGCCAAGCTTCTCGCTGCAACAGGCGACAGCGCGATACCCACCGTCGTTGCCGGCATCGCGCTCTTGGCCGCCGGGGCGCTCGCAGCAAGCGCGGCAGCCCGTCGAAACCGCCGTACACATCGACGGTGAGCACTGCGCGGCAGCTCTCGGGCCGCCGCGCTGAATCCTTCTGCATCATGCGATCGAGCGCCATGCGCGGACAAGGCGCATGGCGCCGCTTACGACGCCAGCGACCATCCGGCGGCTTCGGTTTGCAGCTCCACCATGCGGCGGTACAAGCCGCCCTCGTGTGCCATGAGCTCGGCCGGCGAGCCTTCCTCCACCACGCGGCCCTCCTTCAGCACCACGACCTTGTCGGCGTTCGCCACGGTGCGCATGCGGTGCGCGATCACGAGCACGGTCTTGCCCGCCAGAAGTCGCGAGAGCGCCGTCTGCACCTGCGTCTCGTTCTCAACGTCGAGCGAAGCCGTGGCCTCATCCAACAGCACGATGGGCGCATCCTTCAGGATGGCGCGGGCGATGGAGATGCGCTGGCGCTCGCCGCCCGAAAGACGGCTTCCGTTCTCGCCGATGGGCGTGTCGTAGCCCTGCGGCATGCGCAGCACGAACTCGTCGCAATTCGCGGCGTGGGCAGCGGCGAGAACCTCTTTGTCGGAGGCGTCGGCCCGGCCGAGCCGGATGTTGCCCATCACCGTATCGTCGAACAGCACCACGTCCTGGAATACCTCCGCGTAGTCCGCCAAGAGCGCCTCCGGTTCCACACCCGCCACGTCCACGCCTCCCACGCGCACCTGCCCAGCGTCGGCGTCCCAAAAACGCGCGGCTAGCTTGGCCACGGTGGACTTGCCGCTGCCACTGGGCCCCACCAATGCCGTCACCTCGCCTTCCCGTGCGGTGAACGTCACGTCGCTCAGCACGCGCTCGCCCCCGCCATAGGAGAACGACACGCCTTCGAAGGTCAGGTCGTGGCCTGCCGGCTTGAACTCGGTCGTACCCGTTTGCGCAGGCTCTTCCTCGATAGCCTGCAGCCGTGCGATGTTCAGGCGCAAGTCCAGCAGCTCGATGATGGTCTGCAGGATGACGTTCACCGGGTCGTACACGCGCGTGACCGCCAGCAGGAAGCAGAAGAACACCATGAAGTCCACCTGCCCGTCCGCAATGAGCAGCGCGCCCGCCAACACCGTGGTGCCGATACCGAGCCGCAGAAGCGCCTGGGCCGACGACGCGCTCACGCCGGCGGTCAGCTCCGCCCTGATCTTCGCATGCTCGAAGGCATCCACCCGCTCGCCCACGCGCTCGAGAAACGCCGGAACCTGGTTCGTGGCACGGATCTCGCGGGCGCATTCCAGGTACTCCTGGATACCGTCGGCAAGCTCGAGGCTCGCCTCGTTGCGAGCGCGTCCCGCCGCCTGCTGAAGGCGCGTAGTGGATAGCAGCACCGCCACCGCAACCGGGATGGGCCACAGCGCCGCCAGCGCCAGGCGCCAGTCGAATGCGACCAGGCAAACGGCCACCACCGCCGTCGAGATGGCCGCACCGAACAGCTGCGGCATGACATGCGAGAACATGCGCTCATGGTCGGCGCAGTCCTTCATGACCGCACTCGTGAGATCGGACAGATCACGCTGCCCGAAGAACGACAGCGGCAGCTGCCGCAGCTTCTCGGCCAGGCCGATGCGCTTGCGGGCGCTCTCGTTGTACACCACGTTGTAGGTGCTGTCGTACTCGAGGTTCTGCGTGAGCAGCATGACGACGAGCACCGCGACGATGGCCAGCAGGTACGCTCCGAGCTCCGGCAGCGGTTGCGACGGGTCGGTCAAGTGGGCCACGAACGCGCCCGTAACCGTGAACAGCACGCCGATGGGCGCCATGAGCACGACGTTGGCCAGCGCCGCAGCCCCCACGCCACGCTTGAAATCGCGCGCTCCCTGTTCGGTCAGTGCGAACTTGTCACGCAGCATGGGTGCCGCTCCTTTCGATCCTCCACGTTACCGACGTGCGGTAATCGTCCCACATCTTCGCATACAGGCCGCCGGCCGCAACCAGCTCGTCGTGCCGCCCGCGCTCGACCACCCGGCCCCCGTCCAGCACGCATATGATGTCGGCTCCAATAACGGTGGACAGCCGATGCGCGATCATGAGCACCGTCTTGCCCGCGCAGAGCCTCGCCAAGGCGCGCTGGATGAGCGCCTCGTTCTCCGGGTCGGCGAAGGCCGTGGCCTCATCGAGCACCACGATGGGAGCGTCTTTCAGCATGGCACGCGCGAGCGCGATACGCTGGCACTCGCCGCCCGAAAGGTACACGCCCTCCGCACCCACCTGCGTGTCCAGGCCATCGGGGAACTTCGCCACGATATCATCGCACTGTGCGGCGTGGGCGGCGGCCTCCACCTGCGCACGCGTGGCACCCGGGCGCGCAGCGCGGATATTCTCCAGGAGCGACGCCTTGAACAGGCGATCGTTTTGGAACACGAAGGCCACAGTGTCCATGAGCTCGGCAGCGGGAATGCGCCGCACATCGGCGCCGCCCACCGCGACCACGCCCGAACTCGCGTCCCAGAAGCGGGGCACCAGGCTGGCGGCCGTCGTCTTGCCGCCGCCCGAAGGTCCCACGAGCGCCACCGTGGAGCCGGCGGGCACCTCCAAGCTCATATCCACCAGCGCATCTCCTGAAGCGCCGGGGTACGCGAAGCCCACCTGCTCGAAGGAGATCGAGGCATCGCGCGGGTGCCTGGCCCGCACCGCCGACGGCTCCGCCAGCGGCCTTGTCGCGAGTATCTCGTCGATGCGACGCACGGAGTCCTGCGCCATCATCACGGCCTCGCTCGCGTACATCACCTTCGTCATCATGGTGGTGGTAATAGCCGAGAACACCACATAGAACAGGAAGTCCGTCAGAAACGCCGCAAAATCGCCCGCCGCATGCGCTAAAAGGATGCCTGCGGGCACGAGCACGGCGAACGTGCCGTTGATGGCCACAAGCTGGACGACCTGGGGGCGCTGGCACGACTTCGAGTACTGGTAGGCCATGTCGCGGTAGCTCATGATGGCCTCGGAGAACGCACGGAACGAATGCACCGTCTGCTGGAACACCTTCACCACGGGTATGCCGCGCACGTATTCCACGGCCGCCTTGTTCATGCGGTTGAGCGCGTCTTGGTAGAGCATCATGAACGGCATGCCGTCGTTCTTCGCCTGACGCCCCATCATCCACCACATCATGAGCGCCGAGACGGCGATGGGAACGAGGCACACGAGCCCCATGACCCAGTCGAACGCGAACATGACCGCCACGAACGCCACCGGGGTGACGAGCGATCCCACGAAGTCCGGCAGCTTGTGCGCGAGCACGTCCTCGGTTTGGCCGGCGCAGCCGTCCACCACACGCCTCAGATGCCCCGAGGCATGGGAATCGAAGTAGCCAAGCGGCACGCGGGCCAGGTGGCCGAGCGCCTGCTTGCGCATGTTCGCCGCTGTGCGGAACGCCGCCAGATGCGTGCACATGAGCGCCGCGAAGTACACGAACAGGCCCGCTGCCGAGAACGCGAACGCAAGCCAGCCCCAGAAGGCGAGCCCCTCCGCAGCGCTCCAGTTGGGAGCCACGGCTACGAGGTCGCGCAGCACGAACCACACGCACACCAGGGGCATGACCACGAAGATGCCGTTAACGCCCGCAAGCACGCACCCCAGCACCGCGAGCTTCTTGCGCGAGCCTGCGAACCCGAGCAGGCGCCCGATGGCATCTTTGGGACTTGGCGGCGCCACAGGCATCGCCCCACCAGCTGCCGGTTCGCCCCCGCATCCCGCCCCTGCTGCGGCAGAGCCGCCTGCCGACGGAGTCGCCCCACCGGAGCCGACGGCTCCGTGCGGCGCGCCAGCCGCCGCTGTTGCTTCTGCCATGATGCCTCCTTCCTTTCTTCGAGCGCAGCCTGTCAAGGCCGCGCCGCCTCGCCTCGATGCGCCTAGGCGCCCATCCGCGCAAAATGCTTCTTGAACACGCGCTCTCCCAATAGACCGCCGACAAGGGGACCTATCACGGCAACCGCAAGCGCCACCAAGGCGAGCGGACCGTACATGAAGTCCACGAGCTGCTGTCCGTACTCGGCTGTCATGCCCGAGGCCACAACCATGTCCACGTACGCCTGGCCCGTGAGGTAGACAAGCGAGACATGCCCCGCCCAGAAGCACACGACGAAGGCGACGAACGCCGCCACGCGGCGAAAGGCGGTGCGCTCGCCCGGCGCGCCCAACACGAGCTCCGCTGCCACGCCGCCGAGGGCGATGCCCAGAGGACCTGTCCAGAACATGCCCATCACCAGGCCGAGCAGCGCCACCAGCAGGCACATGAGCGCTACCGCACCGCGCTTGGGAACGCGGGCCAGCACGTACATCCACACGATACCGGCCGGAACAGCGCCGACCCCATGGGTGAACCAGGACGTGGTGGCGCTGAGGGAACACACTATCGAGAAGACCATGAACACCGCGAACAGAAGCACGCCGAAGACGGCGAGCACCACGTAGTCGCGACCGGTAAGCCGGGTGCTGCGGGCGGGCGCGCGCCCTTTTGTTGCTGTCGATTCCATACAAGAACTCCTTTCATCGGAAGTAATGCCGAAATGCGCGGGTGCATCACCCGTCGAAACCGAGCGTGCGGCGCACGGCGGGCAGGTTCGCCCGCGCAAGCGGCTCCTGGACGCTCACGCGACCGCCGGCCATCACGGCCACCTCGTCGCATGCGGCGACGATGAACTCATAGTCATGCGTGATCACCGCCACGCACGTGCCGTCGTCGCGCACACGCGAAAGCTCTCTGGCCACGGCCTGCATGTTGCCGAAGTCAAGCCCGCTCGTGGGCTCGTCCAGCACCAGCACGCGGGCCCCCTGCAGCACGCCGGCCGCAATGGCCAGTCGCTGGCGCTCGCCGCCCGAGAGCGACAGCGGGTGCCGCTCGGCCAGATGCGCGAGGCCGAAACGGTCGAGTGCCTCGCCAGCCGCCGCCCGGGCCGCCTCGCCGCGGCCGAGACGACGAGCCGCAGCAGCTTCCAGCTCGCATGCGGCCGTATGGGCGAACAGCTGGTAACCGGGCTCCTGCATAACCAGGAACACCTGGCCGGCCCGTTTGCGACACGGAGCCGATCGTCCCTCGAGCGCCACCTGCCCCGCACGTTCGCGATGCAACCCGGCCAAGCAGCGCGCAAGCGTCGACTTTCCTGCGCCGTTGCCTCCCACCAAAGCCGCGATGCGCCGGGACGCGAACGCACCGGCGGCCCCGCGCAGCACATCGTCACCGCGACGGTAGCCCGCACGCAGGTTGCTGAACGAGAGTGCCGCAGCGGAGACGGCGCGTACCGGGCACGGGAGCGACGGGTCCTGCCCGTCCGTCGGCGCGCCTTCGGCGCAGGCATCCTCGATGCGCCAAGCCCGAAGGCCCATCCGGTGAAGCTCGCGCACGGGCAGGCGCTCGAATTCCGCAGCCGCCCAATCGTGAGCGATGCGCCCATCCTCCATATGCACCACCCGATCTGCTATTCCCCGCAGCCACCATAGCCGGTGCTCGGAGACGATCACCGTGCGCCCTAGCTCCTTCAGGCGACGAACGAGGTGCGCAAGGGTGCGCATGGAGGCCACATCGAGTGCGGCCGTGGGCTCGTCAAGGGCGAACACCTCCGGGCCCAGCGCATGCACCGACGCAATGGCCACCATCTGGCGCTGGCCTCCGGAAAGTTCCCGGATGTCACGGTCGAGCAGATGGGAGATACCCAAGTCGGCCGCGGCGCTGCGAACGCGGAGGCGTATCTCGTCGTGCGGCAGGCCCGCGTTCTCGCACCCGAAGGCGATCTCCGAGGTGGTGTCCAGGTTGAAGAACTGGCTGCGCGGATTCTGGAACACGGAGCCCACGCGCAGCGAGAGCCCTTCGATGCCCAGGTCGGCCGCATCCTGCCCGAGCACGCACACCGTGCCGGACAGCTCCCCATCGTAGGCTTGCGGCACCAGACCGTTCACGAGGCGCATGAGCGTGGTCTTCCCGCAGCCGGAACAACCCGTCACCACCACGCACTGTCCTCGTGCGACGGACAGGCTCACGCCCTTCAGCACCGGCTCGAACAGGTTCCCCTCCGCATCGGCATATGAGAACGCCACTCCGTGGAATTCCACGGCCGCACCGTCGCGCGGGGCTTGCGGCGCCGTCATGCCAGCACCCCTGCACCCAGCGCCACGGATACGCCTGCAAGCGCAACGAAGTACGCGAGCAGCAGCGCATCAACCACGCTGATACGCAGCTCGTAGTAGCTCGTGCGCCGATTCGGTGCGTCGATGCCGCGCACGGCCGCCGCGTTCGCCAGCTCATCGGCCACGATACCCACACGTCCCACCACCGGCACCAGCAGGTTCTCGATCACCTGCACGGGATGCCGCAGCACGCGTGCCGGCGAGAGCGCGATGCCGCGCACCTTCATGGCATCGAGCACCGCGCCGAACTCCTGGCCGAGCGTGGGAGCGAAGCGCAGCATCACGCACAGCGCCGCCGACACCCGCTTCGGCAGGCCGAGGCGCTGCAGACCGTAGGCGAGCTCCCCGGTACGCGTGGTGCCCACCATGTTCGCAGCCATCGTGAAGGCGCACAACATACGGCGCACCATCGCGAACGAGGCGCCCACGGCCATGAGCACCACACCGGAGTGCGCGCACAGCCAGCAGAGGACGAAAAGCACCGCCCAGACCGCTGCCCAGCGCAGGGCCGATGAGAGCCGCCCGCACCAGATGCCGGCGAGCGCGCACCCACCCACCGCCGCCAACTCAACCGCCACCGATGCGGAAGCGAACGTGGACAGGCTGATCAACAGGATGCAAATCAACGAAACACGAGGATCGATGCAATGCGCGGGCGATACCGCCGCAGCCCTTTCACGAGCCCGCACCGATACTTTCGCGGCAGCCCCGCCGCTTGCCTGCAACGGCCCCGGCGTATCCGCGGACTCCAAGGTGGCGGTGCAGGCGAATGACGGCGTTGTGTTCGCGCCATAGGCAGACGGTTTCCCCGGATCCCTATTTGTAGTAGTATTGTTATCCATGGTTAACTATGCTAGCGTCTCTCGGAAGCGCGGGAAGGAGGAGGGGCCCTATGCGCAATCCCTCCGAAAACTTCAAGAATCGCGCCGAAACGGCCCGTGAGGCCGACACGGGCATCGACACGCTGTTCGAGCCGCAAATTCGGCAGCTCGGCGGTGTGCTGGTCGATGCGGCCGCACACGGGCGGCAAGGGCTCCTGTGGTTGATCGACCCGGCGGTCGGCAAGGGCTCTTTCTGGTACTTCCCCATCGGCGACCGCCTAGCGGTGGGCGCGTTCGACTTTGCACTTCGCGAGGAGGGCGGATTCTTCTGCGACGCGGCCGATTGCTTCTACTTCGGCTCCTACAGCCATGAGATGCTCCCCTACCTGGGCATCGATCCGACACTACCCGACCGCACCGTGGTGGGGCATGCCTGGAAGCACGCCCCCTACCATCAACGGGTGCAGGGCGGAGCGAGGCTGAGCGAGACGTTCGTCGCACTCTTGCCCGAGGCGCTGCGGGACGTCAGCCTGCGATTGCATTGCGATCCCGTGGTGCTGAGCTCGGCAATCGCCGCGCTCGATGGCACGTCCTGCCCCGCCGGGCTGCCCTCCTTGCTCGACGACATGCGGCGAGCCCGGCCGAGCGCCGTCGTGGCCGAGGCGTTCTACGAGAGCAAGGTGGTGGAAGCGTGCGCGCTTATCGTGGACTGGCGGCTCGCATACGGCCGCGCGCCCGTTGCGCTCTCGGCAGAGGATGTCGCTGCAGTGGCGGCTGCCCAACGCCTTATCCAGCAAGACCTCGCACACCCCGCCACCACCGAGGAGCTCTGTCGCGCGGTTTGCGTGGGAACGAGCAAGCTCATCGAGCTGTTCAGGCTATCCTGCGGCATGACGCCGCAAGAATACGCGCGCGATGTGCGCATGCATCACGCCTGCGAGCTGCTCGAGACCACCGACCTGTCCCTGGCCGCTATCGCCGCATGCGTGGGTTATTCCCGTCAGGGCAGCTTCTCCGAAGCGTTCCGTGCCCGGTGCGGCCTCTCGCCCCGGGAGTGGCGTGCGAACGCTCGCGCCCTCCATCGGTAATCTTCCCAAAGACCCCTCTTGCGTTTTATACTATCAGTGATAGTATGTCCCTTATCAGCGAGAGCCGAAAGGGAACCGGAAAATGGCCAGCCATTCGATCGAGATCATGATTTTGGGCGCGCTCATCGAGCGCCCGATGAGCGCGTACGAGATGGACAAGACGATGGAGGACCGCAACATCCGACGCTGGATACGCATCAGCTCGCCGTCGGTGTACCGCAACGTCATCCGCCTGTGCGATGAAGGCTATGCCGACGGCACCGTCGTCAAGGAAGGCGAGATGCCCGAGAAGACGGTGTACACCATCACGGACAAGGGGCGGGCACGCTTCGCCGATCTCATGGACGAGGCCGCCGCGCTGCCCGCGCGGGTCGACTTCGGCTTCCTGCCCGTTTTGGCGAACATCAGCCTCGTGGACGAGGATACCGGCCGCGCGCTCATCGACGGGCTGATCGAGACGCACCGCAGCACAGCCGAGCGCGTGGATCGCCTGATTCCTGCATACGAGCGCCTTGAGGCGCGGGCCACCATGGAGCTGTGCGCCGACACGTACCGTCTCGTCGCCGATCATCTCGCACGGTTCGAGCAGGAACTGTACGGCAAAGGCTGATGTCTGCATAGCGCGAACGAATGTTTCACGTGAAACATTCGTTCGCGCTATGTCTCCGCAACGCCGTCCCTTCGCGGGCGATATCCGACGATCCCCCCCCCGCATCGCCGACAAACCGGTTCGACAACCGGTTTCTTTTTAACCAGTAACTATCATTGATAGTAGTATTTAAGATAGGAGATAGATATGGAGACATGGGATCAGAGGGCCGAAGGCAAGCCCTTCCCTACCGCCGCCGTGCTGGGAGGGTTGGCGCTGAGCCTGTTCATGGCGGCGCTCGACGCCACCATCGTGAGCACCGCCATGCCGAAGATCGCCGCCAGCCTGGGCAGCTTCGACCACTACACCTGGCCGTTCACCTCCTACTTGCTCACCTGCACGCTGGCGACGCTTCTGTGCGGTGCATGCGCGACGCGCTTCGGCCACAAGCGGGTGTTCGCATGCGGCATCAGCGTGTTCGCCATCGCATCGGCGGGTTGCGCGCTGTCGAACGGTATCGACGCGCTCACGGCGTGGCGCGCCGTGCAGGGCGTCGGCGGCGGACTCGTGGAGGCCGGCGTGTTCATCGCCATGGCCGAGCTGTTCGAACCGCGCGTGCGCGGGAAGTACATGGGCATCCTCTCGTCCATGTACGGCCTGGCTTCCATCGCAGGGCCGCTGGCCGGCGGGCTGATCGCCGATACGGTGGGCTGGCACTGGATCTTCCTGGTCAACCTGCCGTTGAGCGTGGCAGCGCTCGTGCTGGTCGTGCGGTTCCTCCCGGGCAAGCAGGCTCATGCGGAACGGTCGTTCGACCTGCCCGGCGCCCTGTGCGCGGCCGCCGCCATCGTGCCGCTCACGCTTGCGTTCAGCCTGACGGGCAACGCGTTCGCCTGGTTCTCCGCGCCGTTCTTCGGGCTGCTCGCGCTCGCGGCCACCATGATCGCGCTGCTCGTGCTGGTGGAACGGCGGCGCGACCACGCCATCGTGCCGGTGCGCTTCTTCCGTCGCGCGCAGGTGAACGGGGCGGTGGCGATGGGGTTCTGCTCGCAGTTCGCCCTGCTCGTCGGCGTGATGTTCGTGCCGCGGTTCGTGCAGGAGGGGCTGGGGCTCACGTCGACCGCCTCGGCGCTGGCCACGATCCCCATGACGCTGGCGCTCGTGGTTGGCAGCACGCTGGCGGGGCGGGGGTTCGGCGCGAACGGGCGAATGCGCGCCATCAGCCGCGTCGGGTTCCTCGTGCTGGGCATCGGAGCGATGCTGCTGTGCCTTGTCGGCCCCGCGACCGGCATGGTGCAGCTCGCGTGCTCGTCGGCGGTGCTGGGATTCGGCATCGGGGCGA